>Ga0224555_1000836_pt1 | contig 46822 bp, 61 predicted proteins | sample 714S23034metaG_FD_180687 | JGI IMG/M metagenome (GOLD analysis project Ga0224555, IMG submission 180687) | Peat soil microbial communities from Stordalen Mire, Sweden - 717 S2 30-34 | ecosystem: Environmental > Terrestrial > Soil > Wetlands > Peat | place: Sweden: Norrbotten County, Stordalen...
AGACTGCTCCGGCCTTAGCGGGGACTGCTCCTACCTTCGCGGAGACTGCTCCGGCCTGAGCGGGGACTGCACCGACCTTCGCGGAGACTGCTCCGGCCTGACGAGCCGGTAACGGCGAAATCCCCGAGAGGGGATAGCTGGATAGGACAGCCGAGAGGCTGATATGACGAGACTCGCGCTTAATCGAGCAATTGGAAAGGAAAAGAAAATGAAAACAGCTACTAAGTGGAAAAAGGCAGTTGATGAGGTTTCGGGTTACCCAGAAATTACCACCGAGGAAGCTTTGGCGATCCTACAGGCGAAAGGTGGCGCTGATTTTTACGCTTACGGGGTTTCTGGCTTGCTTCGTGGGCTTCAACGCAAGGGGTTAGTGTGGGACGACCGGAGCGGGATTAAAGAGCCTAAAAACAGCCTTGTAACGCTAACAAAGGCCATGCAAGCGCCTAAAGGCTCAGAGCAACAGCCTTACTTTGGAGCGATTGCCACGGCTTATGGTGTCAAGGTTGCCAAATGGAGAGTTAAAAACATTTATTGACAAATCAGTTCTGGAGAAACCCTGGCCCTTATGATCCTCCAGGTCAGCCCTTAGATGGGCGAATGAGGGCCACCTATCACGAAAAAGGAAAGGAAAAGAAATTGAAGCTGAAACTAAAAAGCATAGCCGAGGAAGCCAATGCGTGCCGGAAAGCGTTTAAGAATATTGCAATCGGTTCAAATGTTGTCCATTGCCATCATTCGCGAGAATACGAAACATTAGAAGAACCGGCAGAAAACCGTATTTCCTACATTCTTTCGAATAAGCCTAAAGGAGAACAAGCTTTAAGATTAAGGCTATTTAGACCTGTCAAGGGTCCGGCGTGGGCTGAATACAAGAAGGTCAAGGGTCCGGCGTTGGCTGAATACGAGAAGGTCACGGATTTGGCGTGGGCTGAATACAAGAAGGTCACGGATTTGGCGTGGGCTGAATACGAGAAGGTCAAGGGTCCGGCGTTGGCTGAATACGAGAAGGTCGCGGGTTCGGCGCATAGTCTAATTTGCAAAACAAAGGGATGCACTTGGAATGGGGGAAATATTTTTGAATAGCAAGCAACCACAACTCAACTTTAGTACCGCAACAAACCGAAAGGAAGGTTTTAAATGTCGAAAGTAAAACGCAATTTTGTGAAGGTGGACGACGAAGTGCTGACAGCTCTAAAGTCTAAAGCCGATGGGCGTTCGCTCAACAATGTAATTAGAATATTATTGGGCCTTCCAGTTGTGCCGATGACTCGGGAGCCAAAGCAGAATAAGATTTAGTTTCGTTTTCGATACCGTCCAAGTCGTCCGGTTCGTAGTGCCACATTTTTCTTAGCCTTCCGTCTGCGCCACGAACCGGCCTATTATCCCACTGAAAAAACCTGAGTATCCTTCCGACTCGTTTTTGGGTTTTCATGTCAAGACGCTCAACCGGAATATTTAAGCATTGTGGGCCAAAAATATCAGCTATAAATACTCCCTGGTCTTTGTATCTCGCTATATATTCCCCGACGACGTCCTCCCAAGGATCTACTATCCGGCGGTCCTCTGTTTCTTCTGCGTGTTTTTTGTCGTCAACTTCGTGCCATTTGTCCTTGTTAATAAACCGATGGTAAGCCTCTGCGAATAATTGTTCACGATTGTCTTGGAGGTATTGAAGGCAAATCTTACTGACCTTGATAGGCCAAAAACGGCGAGCGCCCGTAGTGTCATCAAAAACACAGTGAACGTTGGTAGTTCCTACAAAAATACAGGTGCGCGGGAAGTCTTGCGTTGTTTCTGCGTATGGTGGGCGGTATCGGTCTACTGGCGTGGCGAGCATTTCCTTAATCGCGGCCTGTTGTTGTTTATTGAAATCCTCAAACTCAGCTATCTCAATAAGCCATTTCCCCTGTATGGCGTTAAAGAAGTTTGGCGTTCCTATTTGGTGGCGCACCTGGGCGTACCATTTTCCCCCAAGAATGCGGAGGGATGATGTTTTAAATTGCCCTTGCTTGCCCTCTAAAATCATCATTGAATCAGCCTGACAGCCAGGAGACAGGATACGAGCCGCAAGGGAAACAAAGAAGTTTTTGGATATCGCGTAAGTTAGTGGATTCGTCTGTGCGTTGAAAGCTTCGCTAAGGCACTCTTCAACCCTGGATTTTCCATCCCACTTTAAGGACAAGAGCCAATCCTTCGGCTCGTTTTTAGGATGGACGTGGGAGTATTGAATTCTGGCATTGCCAACTTGGGAAATTGATATTTTGGAAAGTCCCCATTTTCTCTGTAAATAAGTAGTGAGCCGGATATTGTCAACTCGGTCTTGCCACTCCCTGACATGCCCGTTTCGAATGCCTATATCCGACCATTGGGTGAAATATTTTTTGTGAAATTCATCGTACCAAACGAAATCTTTGAAAAGTTCATCACGCTCGAAAATCCTCAAAATGTTTTCTTCGTTATAAATCGGCATTCCGTTCCCTGAAACGGCCAGTCCCGTATCCATCCATCGAGCCGCGAGGGATGACGTGACCTTTATTTGGTCGGTGACGTTTTCAACTTTGGCTGTTGGTGCTGGTGCACCCTTTGGCATGTGTTCGGTCATGGGCGTGGTGGTTGGGGTGGGTAGCGGTTTTCCTCCGGTCGAAAGAATGGTCAAGCGCTCTTTTGCCCAAACGATAACATCGGCCTGTGTCCATTTGGCTTGCAGGGCATCATCAGCATCCCATCCGTCATTCTTTCCGTTTTTACCCTTGGTTGGGTCAAGTATCTTAATTTCCGCCGTGTGAGGCGCTATTCGATGGGCAATATTAAGCATCGCCTTTGCCCCTGGTTCGTCGGCATCCGGCCACATAAGGATTCGACGGCCTTCCAGAGGCTTCCAATCCGTTTTCTCCGTAGCCATTGACCCACCAGGCCATGTCATAACCGTATAAATTGACCCCATTAAAGCCCTTGCGGCATCACAAGCCTTCTCACCTTCAACAAGCAGGATCGCAGAATTAGGGGCTCGGGAGAGCAATTCCAGCCCGTATAGGGGCCTTGGGGCCGGATAGTGCTTCTTAACCCACGTTGAGCCGTCCCATGAAAAAGGAATAATTGCCTTGCCTTTCCCGGCCCGGTCATATCGGGCAATGTGGAAAAGTGGATCTCCGGCGGCGTTCCTGTAGCACCACGTTTTAGACGGGGACCCGAAAGGTGGTTTTGGGGCGTCAAGGGGCGGTTTGCTTATTTTGATGGCTGGTAGTTCCGGGGCTTGCGTCTGTATGGCCCTAGGTTGGGCGATCTCGGAAGGGGTGGCTATCCCACTACCCCCTAAGTATTCGGTCGATAGCTTAATCGCGGCGTCATGATTTGACAGGGCGTAGATGGTTCCGTACAAGTCGATGAGGTCTTTACCCTTCTGATCGGCGGCAAAATCGCCCCAAAGCCCGGTGGTCATGCTGACCTTGAAACTGTCGCCGGGGCCTCCCTGAATATTCCCGCATTCGTAATATTGGCCTCGGACCTTGCCACCGGGGAGCCATGATGGCAGTAGGTCATTGGCACGTTGGAGTAGAGACGAGGCTATAACGGCATAGTCAAGTGGAGCCATGGGGGCCTTTCGTTATTTGGTTGGGTTGTTGTAGCGGGAGCCTAAATCGATAACGGTATCTTCTTGCTGACGTTTGTAAGTTTTCTCGTTAGCGCTCATCTCAATTCCCCCTCTGATCTAACCATCATCGCCACGCCACCAGCGAGGCGTACCGTTGCCAAAAACGCTATCTGTTCCTCGGTCAATGTCCCCGTGTCCGTTTTAACTTCAACGGCCACGAATTGAGCTATTGGTTGGCCTACCATGTCGGGTGTCACAACACGGGTGCGCCACCCTATGAGGTCGCTACTGCCAACGCACAAGCCATATTGAACCCATTGGCCCGTTTTAGCTTGTAATCGACCAACGTTGTTGCGGTAAAGTCTCCATCCGAGTTCGGACGCCTTTAACTGTACCGCCTTGACGATCGGGGTTTCTTTCATCAGTAACGATCCGCTATAAGGCGCAAGGGAGGCTCGCCAAACCGATTGGTATTTTTTGGGCCAAAAACTAGCTGATGACGTTTCTTTGGCGGCTTTTTCTTAGGCGGTGCGTAGCGGATCAGTTCAACCACTTCTCGAACGGTATCGAGTCGTTTCATCTAGTCCCCCTGTAAAGCACCCAAAAATGGCCATCCTTCATCACGATCAGCTTGAACGATGGGTAATCCATGTCGCCCTTCATCGAGTCCAGCCAATTACAAAGCTCGGTCGAGTCTTTTAACGGAGCCATTTTCCACTTCCATACCCTTCTTGCCATCTGTTCCTCCTTGGTGGCACGGACAGCCACATAAGTATTTATTATTTTGTTCACTGCCATTAACCCAATAATAACCAACGCAATTAGCATGAAGGTTGTAACGACAGTCTGCGAATATTTCGAGGGCATCGGTCATAGCTCCTTCCCCATCATTGCTTTTTGTTTTCTAGCGAGGATGACATGGCTTGCCCAACCCATCGGATTTTTCATTCCCCTGCGTATCCCAACCGATACCAGATCCTCATACGATTGTGCCTTCCCCTGCTCTCTCTTGACCTGCGCCTGAGCCCTCATCTTCTCGATATCCATTTCCGATAGAGGCCCTTCCTTGCGAGCAACCTTCCGTTCCTTGACGGGAAACACCTTCCCGCAATATCGGCATTCACGACCTGGGGCCTGAGCCGCAAAACAGGATGGACATATTTTTACCTTCAATGACGGCTCGTTTGGGTTGCTGTCTCGGGAATGACCTTCGAGTTTCCAATCAATAACCTCTTCGGGGAGTCCATGGCGGGATACGTTTCCAGCGTGGTCTAGTATAATCGCACGAGTCTTTCCCTGCGATGGTCTTAACGCCCGTCCTACTTGCTGACGATAGAGCCCTATACTAGCCGTTGGACGATAAAGAATAACCCCGTCAAGGCAAGGTAGGTCGAATCCCTCTCCAAATAAATCTACATTTCCCAAGTATAATATTTTCCCTTCCGCGAACAATCGAAGTGCTTCATCCCTAACCTGCATGTCCGTTTCGCCGTCAACGTGGGCCGCTGGCACTCCATTTTGAAGAAACAGGTCAACCAACTCTTTTGAAATTTTTATTGACGGGGCGAAACCAATAACTCTTTTTCCTTTGGCGTGCTTTAGGTATTCGTGCAAAACGTTCCCGAAAAGGGTTGGCTTATCGGCGGCGGCGTTCACATCTTCCTTGGCGAAATCCCCTGCCCTCATGTGCATTCCCTCCGTTGAAATTCCAGGGGGAGCGAATATCCTGTAGTCAGAAAGAAAACCTTGCTCTATTAGCTCTCGAACGGTGGGGCCCTTGACTATTGTTTTGAAATAACCTTTGAGTCCTTTCCCGTCCAGGCGCTCGGGTGTCGCGGTGAGGCCAATATGATACGTTTTAGGGAATAGACCGTATATTTTTGTGAAACTTTTTGCGGCCAAATGGTGAGCCTCATCCCAAATGATCATGTTCGGAACGACCATCCTTTCGGCTCGGGTTCGTAAGGCCCCTATCGAGCAAACCTTTATCAGGTTACGGCGTGTTTCCAAAAACCCGTTTGCGATAATGTCAAATTTCAACCCAACCTTGTCTAACGCAAGAACCCATTGCTTTACCAGTTCCCGGCGGTGCATGACAACCCACGCACTCATCCCTTTTTCAGCGCACGTTTTTAGCATGAAGCTACTGAGGGTTGTCTTGCCGCTCCCGGTAGCGCTCTCCACAATGACATTCCTGACGCCTTGAGCGAATTGAGCCCGGACAGCGTTAATTATTTCAGTTTGATACGGGCGTAATTGGATCATTCACTGGCTCTCCGAGTTCATTTTCATTAGGCGTTTCCACCATCTCAACGGATCTTGGTTTTTGGCATTTACAGATTAAGAACCCGCAAATGTCACATGGAATAAACGTCAAATCTCCCATGCCGCCTCCCTTTCAATGGAACAACTTTCCGCTTCACCCTTTATGGGTTTGGCTACCGATCACTAAATCAAAACTTCTTGGCTGGCTTCTGGTGAGGCGGTGAGGGCCTGTTGAATCTTCATCCACCAGCAATTGTCAGTATGTGGCTTATCATTCGGTCCATAAGTAACAAATCCACATGCCCCGCATCCTGGTGCGCCACTCGAATAACTTGACGAAGGCTTTGGAACGGATTGGAGCGCTTCCCTTAACCTTCCCTCCTGGCTTCGGGCGCTGGATTGGCCGAGAGCAAAACCTTTCCTCGCAAAAGCCATGTAATCGTGACATTCTCGGAGTTTTGCAGGTCCGAAAATATTTATCCTATTTTCTTGCAAAGTGTAAAAACCTGGGCAACTAATACTGGGTACTGTTTTGTACGGCCCCACTTCCGATGGTTGGGTGGGCGCTGGGGTGGCTGGTTTAACTTCAACGCAATCAAAAAATCCAATAACTAGCTCTGCTTCAAATTTTCGGATTAAATCAGCGCTAGCCGTATTTGACAGAAAATTTCTCAGCTTATTCAAATTTACATGGCGTTTTTCAAATGGCTCTTTCATTTGTTCCCCCTTCGGTTGGCCCTGCGGTTTCCAGGGCGGTCATTTCTGCTCAAGTACTCGTTAATCATTTCCATTCCATCTTGGTAATACTGGATTTCCTTATCGCTCCAATCCTTTACAGGTTTCGGTTTCCACTCCTTTTCGGGGAAAATTGCCCGAACGGTGGCCTCCTGAATTGCATCAACTTTACCCTCGGTAATGACTTTCTTCTTGCTCATGTGCCCCTCCCAACCTATCGGCTTAGTTGCTGACTCGAACCCTGAATTTATCTAAAAATGCGTTCCATTTACGGCACATCCAATTACCAATGGTTTCATCTTGGTGAAACCAAATCCTAACTTGGCGGACATCTTCCCGATTAACTCTCTCGATTGACCACCCTTGCTTATATTTTTTCTCCACATCAAAGGCAAGCCTTGAGGCAAATTCCAGAGCATCCGTTTCACTCTCGTAGCTTCCAAATACAACAAGAATCGTGTCTGTTCTTTTTCTGAGTTCGATCAATCCCATCCTCATCCTCCCAACCTCTCGGTTTAGTTGCCTACTTGCCTTTTCCACCAAGACGCCTTGGTTTTGCCTGACATTCAGCTTCCGGCCATCCAAATAAATTTCTTTTGATAAGGTTTCCATTCATGGCCGCCCTAAAGCAATCCCCTATGGTTTTCCCGAAAGTCGTAACGTGTTGCTTGTTTCCGGTTTGGCCTATAAGAATCACCTCGTCCCATCCGTACAGTTTTGCAATTCTCTTTGCTTCTTTAATCGGTATTTCCATCACTCCCGCCTTTCCTCTGCATCAATGCCCTCTTTGTTCCATCGCTAAACTTCGTTTCCCCAAGAATCCCAACCGTCTCTTTTATTTCTAGCAAAAAGCTCTATTCTTTCCGAATATGGACTTATGGATTCAATTAGTTCATAGGTTTTGACTGGTTTTTTACTGTGCTTAACCGGGGTATAGTATTGTGAAGTTAGGGAATATCTGCCATCTCCCATTTTTAATCCACCTTTATACCCAAAAAGAAGGTGTTGTGTCGTATTTACAAACCAAGGGCCAACTCCTGCTGGTTTATTGTATGTCAAAATATTTAAATATTTAAAACCCCATTTTTCCATAACATGAAAAGCATCGTGTAGTATTTTATTTGTTGCCCACAACCACAAGTGGGCCTCTTCGCCTGAAATAGATGGAACCGGAAGATTCAATATTTCCTCAATCTTCATTGTTGGATATGGCACAGGAACGGCTTCGCCAACTTTATAGACTCTCCCTGGCCTAGTGTCCTTTCCCTTACCCATCTTCCCCATTTCCCATGGAGGGTCGGCGTAAATAACATTGTATTTTTTAGTAGGAAATTCCATTTTTAACCCCCTTCATAATCAAGTAATCTTCGACTGGATCGCCAGTCAGTTTATCTTGTATGTCTTTCGGAATACGATTTTCCCATTCCACAAAAGCTTCTGCGGCCTCTTCACCGAATTCCTCTAAAACCTGTTGATAATTCATACCGCCTCCCTTTCAATGGAACAAAGACTCCGATTCAAAGCAATTAACAGCTTTCTAAAATCCTGTCAATAACCTCAGTATGCTTTTCATAATATCTTTCCAATTTTCGCTTCCTTTTTAAAAATCTTACAACGTCTCGATGAACAGCTTTAGCTCGTTTTTTCCATTGGAGTTCTTCTCGTTTGTGCTTTTGACAGTTTAATTTATGACACCCCATACAGCCCCTTTCAAGCGTGTTTGCATTTATTCACATCATTTCTTAGAAACTCCTGCAACTTTTCCCACCTGTCCGTTGCCTTGGCTAGTTCAGCCTCTGCCTTCATCAATCGCACGTTTATCTTCTCGAATTCGGCCTCCTTGGCGGCGAGGCCCTGGGCGTAGGCGATATTTAAAATTTTGTTCGTAAGTTCAAAACTGTCTATTCCATTCTGATCTGGAAACATCTTCTCGCTCATCCCTCGCCTCCTTGTGAGTCTAAATAGGTCTTAAAGTTGGTGTCCCTTCGTGGAATCGAACCACGGGCCTCCTTGGTAGAAACAAGGCGCTCTAAGTCGGCTTTCGCCTCCCGTTCCAACTGAGCTAAAGGGACTCCTTTATGGGTTTGGCTACCGATCACACTCCACAAAATCCTTCTTTCGGGCTTCTAGTTCGGCCTCAAGTTCCCGAATACGGGCTTTCAATTCGTCTCGTTCGGTGCCCAATGACCAAGTTTCTTTCGTGATTTCTTCGATACGGGCTTGCTGGCTAGAGACGCCTTGGGCATGTCCATCATTCATCCCTTCGCAATAAATATCGGCATCCACTAAATTAACCGCCGTCCCATCAAAAGTCTTTTCCTTGGCTACCGTATCCGAACGCAATTGATTTTCCTGCATAAAGCCTCCTTTGAATTTAACCCGTTTCCGGTGACAGCTTTTTCTCCACAATAAGAATTCCCCTCAGAATTGGCTTTTGAATTAAATCGGCAACCTCTGTTCTTGAGGCGGTTCGTAAGCATCTCCATGAGTATCAGAAGCCGTGACGGCAGGGGCAATAGCGACAGGAGCCGCCACGGCTTGGGCCAGCTTACTACTTACCGTCTTTGGCTCCGAAGGCGGTAATGCCGTCTGCGCTTCCGGTAATTGAGGCGCATCGGGGAACACACGTTCTCCCCCCACGTCAATGGCATCATCTTCTTCTAGGGCGCTTCGCATTTCGATGGATAAGGGGGCGTATTTCTTTAGGTTCATTTTTGTAACCGTCTTGAGGGCCATTGGTCCGAAGTCTGTTGACCATTTGGAGGTTTTTTTTCCTTCCCTTAGGTCGTAGCCATAAGATTGGGAATAGCGTTTGGCGTGAGCCTCTACCATTTCCTTTGTCATGTAAAGGTAGTGCTGAAACCCGTTTGTTAGCTTGAAGCAAGATAAATACCCCAAAACCTGGCTGTCCAAGTGTTCTGCGGGCGTTAATTCAACTTCTCCCGTAAGGCGGTCAATGCTTTTAATGTCGCCATCGTGAATTTCCAACGCGTTAATGGACTTGGCTTGCCCTGTGCGGAGGAAAAGTTGGACGTACCCTGACCAACCCATCTGGAAAGTAGCCAGCCCCTTGTAAGGCACGATATAGGCTTGCCCGAGAGAGATGGACAGATCCAGCGAGGCCGCAGTGGCCGCCGCCGTAATGACGCTCATTGGGTCGCATTCAGAGAGAGACTTATTAGCCCTTACGGATGAGATAATGCTACTGATGAACGAGGGGGCCCGGTCCTTGAGCATTTCTTGAAATCTTCCCTTGACCCCCGGTGTGGCTAGTAACTCGTTTAGGCGTTGTAACGGCGTGATGGCTGTTGACTCAGGCATTTTTAGGCTCCTTTTTGAACGTCACTTTGAAATTTCTGAAACCTGCTCTTTCATACGCTTCGATATGCGCCGGTCCTGTTAATCCAGCCGATATCGTGAACATCTCACCTTTGACTTTCTCTACATCGCCAATAAGCGTGAGTATCTCGGCCTTGTATCCAGCTTTCGTTTCATCGTGTCTTTTTATTATTTCGCTTACCGATTTGTAGGCGGTAGCGAGTTCAATAATCCTGTCGGTCGCCGTCATTACCGTTCCAGGTTCCGCTGATTGATACAGAGACTTGATGAAATCAGCATCCCTTTTGAAATCCGGCTTTGGTTCCTCATTGGCGTCAATGGTTCTCCAAAACTCTTTTGCCTTAGCGATGATAGATTCGTGAACCGTAGGGTCAGCCTTGCGCTCGATTAGGACAACTCGGTTGCCGCCTACCAGGGCTCCGATGAACGCTTTCGATAGGCCACTCACCAGGAGTTGATGTTGGACCTGAATCTCAATATGCAGGGGGGCTTCAAGGTTGCCCTGCTCGTCCTCGACCCATCCTTGCTTGAATGCCAAGGAGTCAACGTTTTTGATTTCTAGGATGAAGTCGTGAATGAGCCCGTCTTTGGCAGTTGGGGGGTCGTTGACCTCGGGGGCGTAGCAGAAGAAATCAAAGCTAGAGCCTAAACGCAAGCCTTTGATCCTTTGGTATTGCTCATACCTCTGAATCTCCCACCCCTTATCTTCCGCAATCCCCGCCGCGATACTATCCTGTAACCGAGTCCCCCACTTCATGCGCTCGGATTCCTCGAACCCTCCAATGGTCTTGTTATGCTTCCGGTGCCAAAGTTCGTAGGGCGTCATGTAGGGCGATAGGCCGAATAAAGCGGCCATATCCGTGGATGTCAGATCATCAGCCCTGAGTTTCAGCCATTCTTCTTTTGAGGCAGTTGCGATTACCAAGCGATCCATGATTCTCCTCCTTAAAATTAAAAGTGGGCAGAGCATACTTGTTGGTGAACCTCGGCTATGTCATTTAAATCTAGTTTGTCGGCCTCATAAACCTTAGTCCCTAGAGGCGAGTCATACCCCGCCGGATGCCTTATCAATCCACACCCACCTAGTTCATCCCGCCTGGGGAGGCGGTTCACTTGCTTAGTTCAAATTCACCTTCTTAAATCCCTTAACCATCTGATCTTCGTGCCATGCCACCGATTCTGTTTTTTGCAGTCCAAAGTTCTTTTGAAATTCAAGTTCCAGGCTATTTTGTCGCTTGCACTCACGAACGATGCTGTCGCTCGTTTCTATGATCGCATCCAAAAGGTGAAGGATGCCATCTCCCTTTTCTGGCTTACCGCATTTTTGGCACATTATCGCCTTCCTTCCAAAGCTTCTTTGAGCAACGACTCGATGAACGCCTTAGTTGTCAAAGTCACCCTAATCGTCTTTTCTTTTTCCATCTTCGCTTTTTCGATTAACTTCATCATCTCGGCGGAAACCTTTATGCTCGTATCTTCCATGTTTGAAACCCCCTTTCGTAGTGAATAGTACCAAAGTGCTACGATGGTGTCAAGCACCATCTAAAATAAAAAGCCTCCATCCAGGGGTGGACAGAGGCTCTTGATTCTTTTGATACCCCCTTGCGGGTTAATCCCTTTCGGGAATGGCTGAATCAGTTAATGATCTTTACCACGCTCCCCAAAATGTCATTCAAAAGGGTTGTGTCAATCGAGGCGTTTATTTCCTCTAACGCATCTCCCCTAGCAATGGTGTTCCAAACGTAAGAGACTCCGATCATGGGTAGCGTTGGGTCCACTCGGGTTCCAATCGTGATTCCATAATCCACCGAGATAGGCCCATCTCCCTTAATCCAATCCCCCACGTTTGCCGAAGCAAACACACCAAGGCATAAATATGGTTGGACATTAATGTGAGTCGTGTCCACAGGCAAAAGGTTGGCGTAAGCGATCCCGTACTCAAACCCTAGTCCGTAATTCGCAGGAGTCGCCACACTCGCATTGAAATTGGTCAACGGCAACAAGATAAGGTGATCTGACCCTACTGCCGGAGTAGTGACATTATCGGTTGGAATGGCAATCGGGTTGGCATTGACCGAACCCACCAACATCAGAATCAAAACCATCAAAATCTTTTTCATTTGCTACCTCCGTTTAAAGTTGGTGTTGCCGTTACTTTCTTAAAGTCAATTTTCCCGAGTAACTGCCCCAGGTCCATCGTTCCCGAAATGTTAAAGTTAAAAGTCGGGTTCTGCAAATCCGTTTTGGATTGATCGTAAAAAGTGATGCAACCACAAAACAGGCTTAACCCTGCCAGCATTAAAACTAGCAGGGCTGTTCTCATGAGCCTTGGTTACAGAAGCGGTTGAGAATTGGGCGGATCATAACTGCGATAGTCAGCCCTATTCCAGGGTGCATGAACGGGATGTAGAAGTTCAGCGCTTCACTGAGCGCCCCAAGTATTGAAGCCCCGTCCTTGATAAGCTCATTTTTTTGGTCTTGGGTTCTGGAATCCCAAAAACCTTTCGGACTCGGAGCCGGTTGAGGCCCAGGAGCGCCAGGTACAACAGTAGGTCCACTCGACATAAATTCCTCCACTAAGTATTTAATGAACTTCGGCTTCCAAAAACACATCACGGCACCTTCTTAAACGCTTTCCATTTTAACATAGTTGCGAATATGTCAATCGGGTAATGTTTCCCGTGGCCTTCTTTTTCCCCATGAATCCCTGCGTTATAGGCTATTTCAGCCCTGTTTAGATCTCCCCCGTAAACGTTTAGCAGGTGACTCATTCTAGCGCATCCCAGGAATATGTTTAGCTCCTCGTTGGCTATCAGTTCGTGCGCCGGGAAGTCGCTGGGTATTTTCAACCGCCTTGCTTCCTCATGCGCCGTTGCCACCCCTAACCCTGCGATTCCAAACGACCAGGCAGACGGCTTCTTTTTCATGTCCTGAATGTTGTTAACGAATCCAGACTCCCAAGAAAATTGAGCAAGGGTTTCATCGAAGTTTAGGCCGAACACGAAACAATCAAGGCTTATGTCCCGTACAAACCCGAGAGCGCGGCCGAAAGACATTTTCTTATGGCCCTTCCAATGGTTTGAATATTCCAACTGAACCCATTGAGCCGCTTTCTCCTTTTCCATGACGGGTAGTTCTTGGCCGTGGCAGTTCTTGACGAAAAAAGCGAACGCACAAATGACAGCCAATACGATTATCAGCCATTCATCGAAACCAAGTGGGGGGGTGGGTAACGGCTTAAACGGGTCACGAAGCAATAGGAGGGTCCAGAATTTGGAGTGTGAATGGTTGCCTCTGCATTTTTTGCATGAATGAGGTAAGGGCCGAAACGGAACTCATGACCGCAAGTTGGGGTTGATAAATCGTTTCCCCTTGTTGGGGCGGAGTTATCCTTCCAAACGAATGGCCTATCAAAATACAGCCTTCGACATTGGAAAAATATCCATCTGGAACCGAACCGGCCCAATTACCTTGATGAATCCTGATTGTGACCCTGCCCGGTACGCTTTGGAGTTCATAGGTATCTTCGTTTAAGTGTGGGGAATGAGTCACGATGCAAAGGTAGGTTCCTGCGTTGATTCGGGAAAGGCTAGGAGCATTATCACGGTCAGGGAGTTCAAGCGTACAGAAGCCATCTAAAGATCCGGGAGTTCCCTCGGGTTCCTGATATGGTATTCCAGGGTTGATTCCCCGTTGAAGGATTAATGTTTCCATAATCATCCAATCTTCCTGTTTTGTTTGCCCAGGGTTTCTTGATCTTTGGCTCTTACTAATTCGGCAAGCCAACTGTCCACGCTCTTGATCGTTTGTTGGTTCTCCGTAATTGTCGCTTGGTACATCTTTATGGCGGTTGAGCTTTCTATTGATCGCTCTTTCAACTCGGTAATGTCGTTTCTGATCTCGCTGAAATGGTTATCAAAGGTATCGTTTCTAGCTCTTAAATCACCTTTTACTTCATCGACCTGCTTAGCAACAGATTTCAGGCTATCCTTGGATGCGGAGCGAGAAAGTATCCACGCAATTGCCCCAGCTACGGCAATCATTATCGTTAGATAAAACATCCCGGCTTCGTAGTTCATTTTAAAACCTCGCCTCAAAGATTGGTGTCATCACCGCCGTTCCCAAAAGCACTCCCGGTAAATCCAAAGTCTCAAACTCGTTCCACGAATGCCGATTGTTCTCCCCGAGCCGATAAAGGAAGTCCCACCCCAGAACGGTTAAAGGCCAAAGTAGAAAGTTCGGGTTCCATTCGCATCCGTTTACCTCAACCGCGGCAGGAAGCGAACAGGCTAGAAAAGCGTTACAAGTGAACAGTTCAAAGTCATGACTCGAATCGAATGGAGTATCCGCAAAGCATGGTACTGATAGGGTTAGGAGTAAGAGAAGTGCTTTTACCATATTTGATGCGCCTGTGGGGGAGTGTAAAGTGAAATCGACCGCTTGACCGTTTTCGTTTGTCATAACCGCTCCGGGACCGTAGTTTTGATAGAGGTAAAACGCGACCAGAAGTAACCCCCCACCGGGGAGGATGGCCAAGGGCCATTTAAGGAATTCTTTGTATTCCACATTTTCGCCCTTTTAGTATATTAGGTTGTTTTCCATGGTTTACTCCGATCCAATCAATCCAACCGTGCAAGTGGTCGCGGCCCCAATTCCTGTAATAGAAACAGCCATTGCTTGTGATTCAAACGTTATAGAAGTTATGGAACTTGTATTCCCCGCTGCCGTGACAGACATACAGGGCGTAGTGCAAATATTTCCTCCAATAGATGGATACACGCTTACTGTTACAGGATTTGTCCCGCCTGTTCCAAAAATTCCACAGGCCCATTTTGAGTAGTAGTAACCACCAATAGGTGTTACTGTTCCTGTTTGTCCGGTTATGTTCTTTAAATTCCAAATATTTGGAGATGTAAACCCTGCCGGTTGATGCCATGCAAACAAAGAATTTGCACCTGTAGGAGTTAAATTCGGGGTAGGCGTTGCGTTGGCAATATGCGTCGCCTGTGCAACAACCACGGTGAGTTGAGCTGACACCACCGTTGCCTGGGCCGCGACAACCGTCATCATGGGTTCAAACTTAGACATGGGCACCCAGGTGGGTGTCCCTCCCGGGTTCGCGTTGACCTGATTTTGTGAATTGAAAGGCGCGGCCTCGATGGTGGCAATTTGAGCGAGTTGAGTTTGAACGGAATAGACTAAAGCGACCTGAGTCAATTGAATATCTTTCCCAGCCATCAAAGTTGCATCTGGAGTTGCAACATTTACTTGAATGGTTGTTCCAGCTGATAATCCAACCGTTCCACCAACAACCGAAACCGGAATTTGAGGGGTTGGAGAACTACTGAACAACCAATTAGTTATCGATACACCCGTTCCGCCAGTTATTGATACAGCTTGAACGGACGGCAAATTGATAACTGACACAGGATACTGTGGAGTTGGACTAGAATTAAACATCCAGTTTGTAATCGAAGTTCCAATCCCACCTGTTAATGAAACAGGTTGAGCAACTCCACCAAAAGCAACGTATGGGGTCGATACAAAGCCGACTGTTCCAGTTGAACCTATGTTGACGGTCTGCCCCGCCGAAGTAGCGAACCCCGTGATGGCAGGGATTTGAGTGAATTGTGGTACGGGCGTGAATTGGGGATTTGTTACTGAAACTGCCGAAGTCCCGGCTATCCCAGTAATCGAAACAGAAGAACCCGAAACGGAAGTCCAAGGCGTATTCGTTACCGTTGGAGTGTTCGTGACTGTCGGTGTATTCGTAATAGTCGCCGTTGGAGCGGCTGTCCGGGTCATATTCCACCTGTCCTGTAGCGTCCAAACGTGATAATCCGTAGGCGTACTCGTAACCGTAGGAGTGAACGTCCAAGTGGGCGTCCCTGTCCATGTAGGGCTCAAAGTAACAGTAGGTGTTGCAGATCCAGTAGGAGTAGGACTGAGCGTATTGGTTGGCGTGAATGAAAGTGTCGGCGTTAAGGATCCTGCGTTAAACAGGAACATGGAGTAGGTATCGGTATTCCCGACCCCTTTGTTACTCGCTGTAGTTCCATTCTGCCCACGAATGACGGTAAGCAAGTCGGCCATCTGTCCGTTTGGTGCTATGACGTGCTGGTGAACGGCAACAACTTGAACATCCTCGTAATACTGATCGAACGTCCAATCGCCTACCGCACCACCCCATAATTGGCTATCCCACCAATGAGACATGACCGGCACGGAAGGATAGGAGTATTGAGGGACGACGTAGATGGAAACGGCTGTGGAGTTATAAGAGCCGTTTACGTTGAATTGGGCTAGGGCGGGGAGGGGGAGAAGGAGAAGTAGAAGGAATAGTTTTTTCATGGTTCCTCAGTAAATGAATTGCGTGAGTGAATAAAACAAGGCTTCTGCTTTTTCAAAATATCCCAATAGATTTGGATGATACTGATCGTCCATCCATCCGAGATTATTAGCTTGAGCCCAAGAGTAAAATCTCTGTTGAGTGTCGAAAAATAGGCAGTTGTTTGTTTGAGCAAGCGAGATCATTGCGGCCAGATAAGATGGATAAGTAGCATTGACGGTTGAACTGTTATTAGGATTTCCGGTTATCAAAATAACGTCCCCGCTTAATTGACAGGCCGTGATTATCGTTTGAAGGTTTGCTTGATAGGTTGTAACCGGAACGCTATTAGCGGCGTCATTGATGTAAAGGTCGATGATTGTTAGGTTTGGGGCGATATATTCTATTTCAGGTAGGGCGTCCCAAACGCTTGTGTTAGAAATAAAATTAGAAGTTTGCCCTCCCCCCAACCCTGCATTTAAAACTTCAATGAATGGATTCGTATTATTGTAGGCAAGAATAGCGCTCCAAAAACAACTCCCCGGCAACGATGGCAATTTCAGCGAAAGTGTATGCACGCCAGAGGTAGCAGAAACCGAGGCGGAAGCTAAAGCGCTAGAAGCTGAATACTGATTAATCGTGACAGGTGTCCCCGAATCTATTTCGGCTACGATTGACGTAGCTGATGATGTAGTTGGATAAATAATTTGGAACGTATCAACATTATTGGATGGTGAAAATGTGGCCGTTTGAGTCGAAGCGCTGTTTCCGGAAATATTTCCTCCCAAGCACGAAGGCCCTCCGTAACTCCATCCTGAGTTCTCAACCATCCTTGGATCGTATCCATTGCCGTAGCCATTGTTTGCCATTCGACTAGAATTATATGCAGACAGTCCATGATTGGTCATTATCCATGCAAGGTCATACGGAGATGCCAGAGTGGCCGCGCCCGTAAGTCCGTCTCCTGTAGGTATCGGAGCACCCGCACCCGCTTCCGTAGAATCTCCAATTACCAACACCTTGCACCGTGTCCCTTGAAAGTTTTTCATTCTGTCGTAAGCATTTCTAAAATTCTTTAGGTCGTTTGCCGCTTGCTGAATATTGACGGTGTAGTTTTGCACAATTTGAGCGCTTGTTAATGTGGCTGTAGGGGTAGGAGTAACTGTCGCAGTGACCGTTGCCGTTGCTGTCGGAGTGTTTGTGGGCGTCAAATTAGTAACCGAAAACAAACTCCACTGCGAAGCCGGACCCGAGTAAGCAAACTCCGAAACCGGGCTACTCCCAATGATCTGGCAATGCGCTCCATCTGCCACATTGGTTAAGGCAAGCATGGCCGCGTACGATGACACACGAGCAGTCGCATGAGCCATCCCAACCATGAGTCCCATCATCAGAATGATTCTAAGAAACATAGCTGTACACTCCTATCACGGCATTCCACCATGCCATCTGGCCGGTGTCAGTCAGGTAATACCAGGCTCCCAAGGCACCAACGGCTGGCAACGTGGCCGAAGTCACTTGCAATATCGGGCTACTCGATCCTCCCAACGGATACATGGTCAGATTTCCATTGGCGTCCTGTCCCATTAACTGACTTGCCCTGAGCGCCAAAGCAGGTAACGTCTGACTCGATGACAAGGATTGCTCGTAGTCTGGAACCCTCACCGATTTAGCGACTCTCTCGTAAAGCATCTGAGAAACCTGTGTAGCTAAATCCTCCGAGGCTTCTTCTGCTCCTGGCGAATAGGGCCCTGCCGAGAATTGGGTCAACTGAGTCACGGGGGGCATGAGGATGAATACCAGTAGAGCGCCACCCGTGACATTGGAAGTGAAGGTTATTTCTGGTGCGGCCACCTGTCCTTTATTATCAGGACTCCACGCAGTAAACGTATAGTCAATCCCAAGATACTTGTTTGCTGGAACGCTGGAGATAACCTGAATGACCATTAGCTGAGATTGATTGTACAAAGGGAATGGAATCGAGAATGGGCCAGTTGTTCCGCCGCCTACCGCGCTACCCCATGAGGTATTGGACCCGATCATGGATCATTGATTCCAACAGCCGGGCGTCCAAGAAGGATTGCATGTGGGCGTAGACGTGAAAGTGCTGGTCGCCGTGAACGTGGGTGTGAATTGATTTCCGCATCCCGGCGTCCACGATGTCGCGCAAGTAGGAGTCGCCGTAGCAGGGACCGCCGTGGCCGTTGGAGTGTAAGTGCTGGTCGCCGTATAAGTGGATGTAGCCGTATAGGTCGCAGTGGAGGTGTAGGTATTTGTAGCCGCAACGGTATTCGTGGGCGTGTAAGAACTGGTGAATGTGTAGGTTGGGGTTGCGGTAGCCGTGTGGATAAAGCTCCAATTCACGCCGTATGTCCCGGTATAAGTCGCAGTGGGGGTATAGGTGGACGTACTGGTGAAAGTCGCGGTAAGTGGCGTGAAAGTGTAAGTTGGCGTCGCGGTATAGGTGTAGGTTGGCGTGTAGGTATAAGTCCACGTATAGGTAAGAGTCGGAGTCCCGGCCTGCGGTGTCCAGTAAATCATCGGCGTGTAGGTATAGGTGGGCGTATAGGTATAGGTGGGGGTATAAACGCAAGTTACGGTGTATGTCGGAGTCGGAGTGGAAACGGTTGGGGTGTAGGTAGCAGTAGAGGTATAAGTGGGTGTGTTGGTATTCGTCGCGGTCAAGGCCTGAAAGGTGGCCGTTAAAATCTGAGCCGCATTAAACGTAGGGGTCGGAGTATAGGACGGGGTACTCGTGTAAGTCGCAGTGGGAGGTGTATTGGTATAAGTCGGTGTCGATGTGTAAGTCGAGGTACTGGTATAAGTCGCCGTCGGAGTGGCCGTAGCAGTGAACGTGGAAGTCGGGCCTACTTCGATTAAAATATAATTCCCGTACCTGGCCTTGTGGACTTTGTAGTTTGGATAATTCCTCCGCACCAGAACGATCCAGTTACTTGGGTTGACCCCCCCAAGAATAGTTATCGGCTCGACTGATGGATCTGCGAGGCTCGGGTTCCATCCATAAATACCTTTGGCGTACCAAGTGGCCGGGAGAGCCCCGCCGTTAATCATTCCTTGGAAATTGAGCAACGCCGAGGCGGAGGGGGTGCTATTTGGAGTCGTGTTTATGGTGATGGTGGTCGCCTTGGCCCCGTAATCCCCGGACGTTGGGACAGCTACCTTGAATCCTACCAGGAATGGGTATAGGCACACGCAAGTTAAGAGTATGATCTTTTTCATGGCTTAATTATATCCTTTCGGTTTAACTTGTCAACGATTCCTAGCGCCCGCCGCCACCGCCTCGACCTGCTGTTTTGCCGCTTATTGGCTTAAATAAGTCCCATATCGAAAAGTTGTGGTTCTCCAAATCCTTATGAATATTGACAATCATGGCGTCAATTCTCTCGGGCATGACTCTAAAAAGTTCACCATATCCGCCCATCATGTCGTGAAGTTCCTTGTCGGTAAGATGTTTCCCCTCAATAGCCTTGGTTGTTAATTGGCCCGACTTTAAAACGTCATAAAGAAATTCACCCGTGGGAACGGATGAAACTATTTTTTCAGTAAGTGCCGGGCTTTGGATTGCGCTCGATACTCTTTGCCCCATCGGAAGTAATTTCAAAGCCGCTAACGACAGGGTTCCCATGGTATCCTTGGCTGTTTCCCATGTTTTTTTAATAGTCGGGTTTTCGATAGCGCTTTTAATATTTTGGTAGCCCTTCTTTATTTTTTCTTCTTCTTCCTTGTGCCGATAAACAAGCTGACCTGCGCCCTCTGCTGTGGCGATGGCAGAGGCGTAATAAAACATCTGCGTCCCGATAATCTTTGATCTTATCATCCAGTCAAGTTGAGGTTTGTCGGCCATCTCGGATTTTGAAAGGATGTATTTAATCCTTCCTTGGGTTATCGCCCTATTGAGGATGGCTCCAAAAATCGTATAGGCCGGGGACGCCTGTTTAAATATTTCGTGCCCCCGCATTGGATAGGATCTGTAGATGTCCTCGCCACTTCCAAATATCTTGGCTATCTTGTCGTTAGCCAGCGATACGGCGGTTTTATCGTCAATCCCTTGCGATGTAAGGGTGTCGTGAATATCTTTCCACATGGGGTCGGTAATTCGATCAGCCAATTTCTCAGGCCAAAACAAAGCCGACTCTCCTATCTTTTGGGCCCTCTCTGTGGCTCCGTATCTCTTGAAAATGCCATTGACGGTATAAGTGTCGAAGTTAAGTCCGGCAATGTGTCTTGATCTTTGTATCTCTGATTTATCGGCAACCTCATTTCTGATAGCTCCGTACTTTGTTGAGAATGGATGACTCGCCAAGAAATACTGAATGGCCTTACCTGGCCCAAACCCCGGCTCTTTAGAGATGAGCGAAAAGTCCGTTATGGCTTTTACAACGTATAGGTGCGGACGAAAAGCGATATGGTAAATGATGTTTGATGTTCGCGTGAACGAAAGGAATTTATTTACTTTGTCATCGGCCCAATTCATCTTGGGGTCGCCGTGGATTGCAAAGTCTAGGTGGTTATGGTAAAGCCATTGGCCTCCGCCCGCATCACCACCAAAGCCAGCTTTAATTCCAGCATCCACGTCTGGATGGTTGATGAATTTATTTATGTCGTTTAATGGGGCTTCCCACGAAAGGTATTTGATGGTTTGTTGGAGATGGTCGAGATAAACCCTCTCGTCAAACCGTATTGGATACGGTAGATTTTTAACTCTCTCTTTAAGCATCCCCTTGTTTAGGAAAGGATTGAGAGGCTGTCCACGTTCCTCAAGTTTTGGAGGTTCTTCTTTCCCGGCCATTTTAGGGTGAGCGTAGTCGTATTTAAGCGGGTGATACATTCCTTCCATTATTCCAAAGCGAGTCTCAATGGGACGCTTCTCGACGCCTTTTGGTTCAAAGTTGTGAACCGCTTGCTCAGTGTCAACCATCCGGCCCCATAGCTTCTGGTCAAACTTGGCCCATTCTTTCAGGAACCTGTAATCTCGTTCATCGGCAACCCCGTGGTCAATGATTGTTTTTAAATCTGCGTCACTATATCCATTTCCGGTTGTGAGCCTGTTATGCCCAGTTTCGGAACCCTGAGATCGGACGGCGGAGAAAAGTTCCCATTTACTAAAAAGCTCCGGTTTTCCAGAAGTTCCAATATTCAACGGTATATTTCTTTCCTGCATTTTCTTCAATTCTTCTTTTGAATAATGCTCGTTTACAATCCCGTCAAATTCTTCCTTGATCGTCCTTTGGTTCTTGAGCTGTTCGCTGTACCCCTCGTTCATCTTTACGTCATACCCTTTTGTTAGGTTCGGGACAAACTCCCCCATGCCGGTTATTTCAGAGAGGTTTTGCGGAATGTTTAGAGGGCCGTTCTTGACAATAGCCGAAACCTTGCTTATTTTCTGCTGAAGGTCTGTTCGTGTTCTTGGATCAGCCTCGTACTGCTTCCCCACTGAATCCGCAATCTGGTTGGCGGTCTCTTTGGCAAAGTCGTTTAGGCTTTCCTTCTTATCCCCTATCATTATCGTGCGGTCATTCCTGCCAGCCTCGTAAATAACCGCCAGGTTATTCCTTATGTCCTTGAGTTGCCCAAAGGTCAGCTTCCCAAACGCATTGGGCTTCGGAAGATCGTCGGTCAGCCGGGCCGCAAGGTTCTCGTCTGTCTTTCCAACCCGCTTGATAAAATCCGTCAGGTTCTCTTTCCGCCATCCCTGGCCGTCACGCATCATTCCGGTCTGGTCGGTAATCTTGTCATCCTCAACCCGCTTGTCGCTTAACTGCTTGGCTCGTTCCTCTTGGATGCTGTCTTGCTCGGGAGTTTTTTTCTTAAACTCGTAATTCTCCATCATGGACTTCATGGCCTTCCAATGGCCGTAGGTCAGGCGGGAGGGGTCACGTTCCAAAGAGGCAAAGCCTTTGATGGTTGAAACGGATTTCGCTATGGTCTTGGCGGCCTTGATGGATTGGTTTGCGAGTTCGCTGTTAAGGATCGCTTCCTGATAATGCTGGTAAGCCTTTACATCATCCCCGCTTTTTTCAGCGGACTTGGCTTTGGCATAGGCGTTTCGTGCCGCCGTGGAGTGTATTTTCCAATTCTTTGCGTCGTCAACCTGCATACCATCGAGCAGTTGGGCCGCCTTGGATCTGGCAAAGGCGACATCTCGGGCTCTTTGTTTTCTTCCCGCTTCCATGGCCTCGGTTCGTAGGCGTTTGACTTCGGGGAGTTCTTCGAGGTTTTTCTTTAACTGTTTCCCAAATTCCCTTGCTAATTGCTCACCTGCTTTTTCCTCGGGTGGCTTTGTAGGCTTCGTTTCCTTGGCACTCTCAACGGCTGGTTTACCTTTTGGTTCTTCTGTTTTGCCTTCTGTGGTGGTCTGCTTGCTCGCCGATGGCATCTTGCTTAAGGCTTCGTCCATAATCATCCGGGTCTGGATAATCGACTTCTCCAAAGCCAACAAGCTCATATTCGCTTCGTGGGCGTCACCCTCGTACATGGCCCTTTGGACGACTTCCTTGGGAGCCTCAACCTTTGGGGCGAACTGCGCCATGTGAGCGTCAACTCTTTCGTTGATCTCTTGCTCTCGGTCAATCCCTGAAAGCATCTTTGCGGCCACCAAGGGCTCGTCGGTTCCAAGGAATTTCACCCCGGCCAACCCCACCCAAGCCTCATCCTCGCCTTCTGGCTTTCCCGCGAGTAACCGCTTGGCGGCTTCCTTGGTGTCAACCCCATTCTCTTTCAGGTAACTATCGGCTTGGAATACTGGTAATTTTCCTACTTCCTCTGTTGCCTTATGGGTGAAATCAGTCTGCTCTTGTTCTCTTTGCTGATGCGAAACGTTGGTTATCTCGTCCATCTTACTTTTGATAATCCTGTCAAACAAAGCGCCCCTGGTTACCCCTTGGGCTTTTTTCCACATCTCGATTTCTTCCGGGCTTGCTCCTTGGGGGGCTTCTTTGTTGTAGCCCATCGACTCCACGGCCTCATCGACTTCCTTAGACGTAGCTACCATGCGATCATAAACTCCACGCATTTCATCGGTCATGTCCACGCCAAGGTAATTGCACATAAGGGCCGCAGAAGGATAAACCTCTCGCATCCATTGGGTAAACCTGTCGAATATGCGCCTCATTCCTGTTATCGGGGCTTTGCCTTCCCAAAGTCTGTATTCGTATCCCCTGGCAAACTGTTCCTTGTGTTCTTCGGTAATATCTTCCCATCCCTTGACTCCGAGCCACTTGAACATCTTTTCGGCATCGTCTTTGAGTTCCTGTGGTCCGCCTTCTTGAGTTGCGAGGTCGCGGAATATCTCCATGAAAGCATGTGCCGGTTCGTGAAAGAAAGTTGACTTGTCGCTGTTTTCGTTGACATAGATATTAAACGTCCTCTCTCCGGGGACGCCAGCCATGTGTATTTCCCCGCGATTCTCGGATGAAAACTGTCGGCTCCATTTTTGGTAATAGGTTTCTCTGGTTAGGTCGCCGCTTCTGCGGACCCCGTATTGAGCATCTGCTTGGTCCCTGGTTAAGAACCTTCCGTCCTTGAGAAGGAAGCCTTCGTTCTTCTCCCCGAGGTTTTTGTATCCCTCAAACTTAGCTTGATTGTGTGCCGCATTGTGCCCCTCGGTATCCCTCTCGGCTGTCCATATTTTCCCCGACTCGAAATCTTTTACCGCCGCCTTCATACCCTCGACATCTCTTTGGGCGTGAAGGAAACGGTTGAAATCGGCGGGGGTTAGTTTGCGCTGAAATAGGGTTTGCTGTTCTCCGCCAGCTTCCCCCGGAAACATGGATTGCTGTTTATCGCCTGTTGCGGGTTTCGCTAGTTTGTCGCCAACGGTTTGTTTCCCGAAAACCTTATCAACGGCAGACTCTTTCCTTGATGCTCCGAAAATCTCTTTCTGCTTGTCGGGCGGCAGTTCCTTTGGGTCTTTGGCGGATTGATAAAGTATTTGACTCGCTTCCTTATTCATTTGACGCATGGTTTCGATGCCGCTGTCGGATGCGTAAACAATGTCTCTAAGGGTGTCGTAAGTAGCGTCTGCGTGGCCTCCATCGCCTTTCCACCATTCACCCGGCAACGAGCCTCGACTCATGCTGTTTTCTTCCGCAAGTTCATACCAATGTTGGGCTATTTGTTTGGGCGTTCGACCTTCTCCATCCTTGCTCGTCACCTTGAATCCAGCGCCTCGCAGGTCTTTTACTCTTGAATCATATTTCTTTTTTACATCTTCGTAAGCGCCAGAACCTTCTCCATACTTCTCGTAATCTTTTGGAACGTAAACGGTAGTGTTAGGGGCATCGTCCTTTGGCGTGTAAGCCCCCATATCCATGGCCTGTCGTTTTAATTCAGCCTCGCTTATCTTTGGTTCTTTGGAGGAAAAGAAGTTTATTTTGTATCGCCGGCTAAACTCTTTGAATGGCACTCCCGCTTTTTCTGCATAGGTCTTTAGTGTCTTGGCAATATTGGTTGCCATGGATTTATTGCCACCGACAGCCGTTATCTCAGCTTCCTTCATCTTCGTATATTCTTGGAACGCTTTTTCATCTTCCGCTTCCTGTGCGGTCTTGGCCTCGTCTATTTTTTGCTGTTCCTCTTTGGCTTCGGTGGCTTCCTTGAGGGTTTTCCCGGTCGGATCGAATTTAACGTGATCGGCCAACTGCTCTAATGGAGTTCCCTTTGCGGCATCCATGTGCTCATTCGGATTATTCATGCCATTTTTCGTTACTAAATCCGAAAGCGGTATCTTGATATTCCCGCCCGTCTGGTCGGCCGTCTTGTAGGATTCGTGGACCGCTTCCCCGAAGCGTTTCGCCACTTCCTCGGGGTCTTGTTTTGCTCCTTGATGAAGTATCTGCCATTCCTCAATAGGAATATAGGCATCCACTGGACCAAGTTTCTTGTCCATGACTTCTTTAAATTTATCGGGGCTTCGTTTTGCGAGTGCATTTTCTTTTGCATCGGCAACAACGTTTAAAAATTTCTCCTTTGTCGTCTGTGCTGTTTTAACATCCTGGTCGGCTTGCTGTGTGGATTTTTCCATAGGAGTGAGTGGCTTTCCACGAACAGCCGTTGCGACTATCCCAACCCCGGCCATCGCTCCGCCGGTTACAAATCCGCCGACCGCCGACTCCAAAAGCTTATGGCCGAAATCGTCAAAGGCATGGGGATCTTCTCCACTGACTCTATCGGCGATGGCATTTCCCAATGTTTGAATTACGTTTTGAGCGGACATCCCAAGCGATGTTTTTAGCCAGGTCATCGCCGCTACTTTAATGGTAGCCTTTGCCCCAACGGGCCCAAGCTCTCCGGCAAGTGGCCCAAATAGTTTCGAGAAATACCCGAGAGGAAGCATCATCGCTCCACCAGATACAGCACCCTTGAATTCTGCGCTTGCCAATGCCTTGTCGGGGGAGATGCCTTTCTCTAACGAAGATTGGTACGAGTCTGCTTGGATGGACGTTCCAATGAGCCCTGCTAATGGAGCCGCCCCTAGCGGGGATAGCCCCACCATCATTCCTATGTTTGGAATCTGTTGGACGAGCTTTTTCCCGAGTGCCCCGTAATCTCCATTCTTGATAGCCTTCGTCCACTCTTCATCCCCATCGGGCGTCGCAATTTGCTTTATCTGAGCGTCGATCATGTCGGAGTTTTCTTTGAAAGCGGTAAAGTCGTTGTGTCCTAGGAGAACGCCCGTGTTGTAGTCGATCTGGTTAAGCCATTTATTGACACTTGATCCTGTCATCAAAAGACCCTTGCCGAGGTCGTCCCATATGCTTTCGGATTTCTTCATCGCAGGAATAGCGTCATGGACCAGAGCCATGTTGTCTGGTTCTTTTAACCAATCGGCTATTACGGGGTGAGAGCCGGGAAGGGAATCGAGTTCATTCTCGGAGGGGGCATTGGCGGCTTTCTCGGTAACGTCAAGGTTGTTGGCAATGAAGCCTTTGGGGTGGCCCGTCTTGGCGTGGACGGCTTGAACCCTGGCATTTTTTTCAGGGTCGGTATCCATGACTTGCTTGTAGGTGTCGCTTATTTTTGGCTCGGCGGGTTGAAGTGGATTTCCTAAAGGGTCACGGCCTTGGTCGGTGGATGTCGGTTGGGTTGTGGGTTGCTTCTCTTCCGCCGCGACAAGAGGGTTTCCTAGAGGGTCGGTATCCGGCATTAGTGCACTCCGCCGGATTCTCCATAAGTGCTAACCCACTTCTCAATGTTTTCTTTATTCAAGTCCATTGGCTTGTACTGAGGATGATCTTCGTTCCACCTCAGAATAGACAGCATGGCGTTATTGGTTGGCGTGAATTTCTTGATGGCATCCTGCCCACCAACCGAATTTATGAAGTCTGAGAAATCCAAAGGCGTTGGAACACGCCCAAGAGACTTCCTGAGTTCCTCCCCAATCCCGTCCGTGACTTCTTTCCCGTAATCCGTATAGAAAGACCTAAGCATATCGGACGGCATGTTACCTGCCTTGTCTGCGTAATCACCCTTCCAAATATCGGAAGCCTTTGGAGCATCGCCCTTGAGATATTCTTTGGCATCGCTCAAAACTTGGTTGGCGTCCCCGCCTGTCCCTAACTGATGGTATTTATCGAGCATGGTATTCATGTAATTGTTCATCCCGGTTTGGTCGGTGCCATAAACGTCCGTCCCCATGGCCCTGATCCTGCGTAGGACGGTATTCTTTTGGGTGTCGGGGCCACCCTCCATTGTTTTAAACCAATCGGTTTTAAGCTGAGTGAATTGCTTGGCAGTAACGGTTCCCTGGAGAGATTCGAGTGCCTTGAGGCTTCCTATGTTCCCAAACGCCACCTGCTCTCTTAGGTCTGTGTAATGTTTCGTTTGAAGCGCAGGACTTCCGAAATTAAGAGTCAGTCCCCCATCCTTTGCGTATTGGCTTTCGGTCCACTTAGCGAGAGCGTGATAATCTTCCGGCCCGGTCCCGTATTTCGTGGCCGCGTTATAGGCGTCTTGGGTGGATATCGGGATTGTGAAATTCTTGCTGGCCTTTGTCATTTCGTCTTTGTAAAGCGTCCATGAATTTTTATGCGCCTGAATATCAGCCTTGCTATCCATTCCAAATTTCATGCGAATGACCCCAAGGTAGATATCTTTTTGCGCTTGGTTTAGGTTCATGCCATCGACTGAATTTTCCATTCCCTTCAAGTCGGGTCTGCCATCAGCATCCTTTAATTTCTTGCTCGCCAGTGAATACCAATTCTCAGCATCCATGCGTGTCCCGGTTTGGAATATTTCCTTCTGAGCGCTTGTGGATACAACTCCGCCCCACGACTCTACTTGCTTTGCGTAATCTCTTGCGCCCTGAACGTTTCCCTGCGAGTTGAGGTATTTTATAACTTGATTGTCGTAAGATTGATTGAATGCCTCAACTTGATCTTCGGTTGAGGATTGTTTTCCTTGAATCGCTAGGCGTTTTGCGACAGTTTCATCCAACTGATCCCTGTGAAACTTAAAAGAACCATCGGACTGATAACTCGGAATGTCTTTTTGCAATCTTGTTATTATGGAGTCATGATTCGCTATATTTGCGTAATAGGTCTGCCTGACGATATTTGTTTGAACGTCCTTTTTGGTAACGCTCTGATCTTTTTCTATTCCCACCCGAAGTAAAGCTTGAACCCTCTCGTTTTCTTTTATCCCTTGGCTTTCCATCACTTCTTTTATGGCGGGGTCAACCTTTTGCTTGTATGGGCCATCTGCGTTGTCGGGATTGTACTGCTGTGCGTCCTCTCCCTTTGCTCCAACAATAGGAGGGATGATGCTACTCATTTTATTCTTGTAGTCTGCCATTCCCTTGGCGTAAAGGTATTTATCCGCTTGCTCTTGCACATTCAATCCTAAACTAGCCGTCTGCTCTTCCTTGTTGATGTTAGACTCGGACACTCCCCCAAACGCCTCTGGATTAACCCGAGTCTCAAACTCGCCTTTTTGGATTTCAGGTTCTACTTGCCGAAGAGTTGAGGGCTCGGGGGATTTGGGGACTCTCATCCTATGTTACTCCCTGCCAGTAATGACGTACTATAATCTGCGGTCGTACCAGCACCTTCTCCCGACGCTATTTCTGGAATGTCGTAAGCCTGTGCTTTTATTCCAGATTGCATCATGCTCTCTGCCCCTGACAGAAGTGAATTACCAGCCTTGTTCCATCCGGCGTCCGTAGCTTGCCACGCCTGAGAAGCGTCATTCGCTCCCTGAATTTCGAACCCAATGGCTTTCATCATGGCGTTATTTCCGATAGTCAGGTAGTCGAGCCCACCGATTTCGCCCGTCTGTTCTTTCGTTATGGTGGCCGTTCCACCATGGACATCTGCGCCCTGAGCCGCCTCTGCCGCTACCTGTTCCCCGCTAAGTTGCGCTGTTTTCTGTTGAGAGATTTGCTGTTCAAACCGTCCCTGAGCAAGAGCCTCTTCACCTTGGATTTTGGACATGGATTCGTTGAACTGGAATTGTTGGGCCGCAAAGTTTCCTTGAGAAATATCATAAAGCGCATTAACAAGGCTTTGTCCTCCCATTTCTACACCCATCATGCCCATCAGTGTGCTGTCCATTACTGCACCTGTACCAAAGGAGCTATTTTTAGGATCGTCATAGGAAGCGGGGATGACATTCTCAAGGCGAAACTTCCTCCGTAGCCGTACTTATTGTCGAACGGCACTCTCGGTATGATACCAGTAAATAGCTTCGTGGGCGTAAGATAACCCTCCAAGTCCCTGATTTTAGTTGGTTCCATCTTCATTCCGGGTGGAAGATATTCCGTGAAATTCTGTCCAACCCAAAAGTCCCCGGTGTTCAAAACCTTCATGGAAACGTTTGGCACAACGATTTTCTTGTCCATAAACGTTTCGCCTTTTTCCTCGTCTATGTCCAGAGTTTGAATATCCGAGTTATAAGGAAGCCCGACGTTAATTACTCCGAATGCGTTCCCGTTCGGCATTGTTACAGTCCCGTTTATGACGGTGAGTAATCCGGCGTCAGGGCTGGCTACCTCAAATCCATCGGCCACCACGGAAACCTTCTGCCCGTTTAAATGCCAGAGTCCTCCGACGACATTGGTGCAAACCCGGATATCAGTAATCGAAGGCCCGATCATCGCAGGGTTGATCGCCTCGAACAGGGTTCCTGTAATCGTGTTCGTTCCTGTGCCCGTGACTTTCATCCTGGCCGTGTAATACATTGGGTTCCCAAACTCGTCGTAATTATAGATGTATTTGAAATTAACTTGCCATCCAACTTGATAAGAAGCGCCTTCGTTTGTGGATAGGGTTGCTGTCACAACCCCATTCGCGGTAACTGCCCCGCTCAACACCGCCGTCGTCCCATCGTTTACCAGCCCGTTATAAGAAACTGTCGCATGGGTAAATACTGCGTCAATGGTCGAGTCTTTGTAGTACCTGGAAGCCATGCGCTCAATCCATCCACCAGATTTCCGATTGACTGACCAATAGGCGAAAGATTCGATTCCCTCTTGAACGCAGGAAACGTCCATGAATTTATCAATCCCGTTGTTCGTGTCCATCCAAGAGAACGCCTGAATCTGTTGCTCTTGGAAATAAGTCGTCAAGATCGCAATCCCGTCGGCGCGAACAGAGCATATTTGAGAGTCGGGGTAGAGCTTGTAATCCCACGCCGTTATCGGGGAAGCCGTGAGCAGATCCTCGCTGAAAAGTGAAACGTCCTCGCTCTTGTCGATATAGGTGTAGAACGGAGTGACGAGGACTTCCAAATCCCTCATACACCCTTGATTGGCTTCGAGATAAACGATGTTCTTGAAAATGTGAAGTGGACTTGGCTGTTGAGCGCCACCGGCAAAAGCATATCTCTTGATGAGGTTCGTTGATGGAGTGAACTGTCCAGAGGTATCCCCTGCCGCTACCATTGGCCCCATGTCGGTAATCAGAACAAGAAATCCAGAGTCCGCAGAATCGAATATCTGTTGCATCTGGTCAGACCACACATCCATGACAATCGCATCGTCCTCTTGAAGTGGGTCACGGATAGTGAAATCGTTGTAGTCTCCAATGACAGAGGCGTAGAGTCCTTGAGGGTGACTATCGGTAGCCAGTTCGACAAGGCGCTGTTGGTAAAAATTACACGCAGATGGGTAATTCCCTGCTCCGATAAAAAGAGGAAGGTAAGATTTCGGGGAGAGGGTTGGGTCGGGAGGGATGCCTGGGTCAACAAAAGAGAATCCGTTGCTCAATGACGTTGGTACAACCTCACCGACGAACCCATAACCTCCAATGGGAGACGCAGAACGGTAAACAAGGAAAACCGTGTTCGTAGTGTAGAGGCTTAAACCGTTTAAAGCACCAGAGATAGTTACCGGACTTGAGGATGATGGGGTGTTGGCACTCGTTATCGCAGTTGGAGAAATAATTGTTGACGTTGAAGATGAGAAGAGGGCCAACTGAGCCGCATCGTAATTTGCCAAAATGACGCCGTTAAGGGAAAGTGTATTTGCGGATTGGACCGTGGCGTTAAATGTGAGCCCATCGAGGCCAACGACGTTCGTTCCCACGATGGTTACTTCCATCCCATTTCCCGAACTTAACCAAGCTGGGGTTGTCGCCGTTATCGTGATGAGCGCAGTTCCATTCGCCATTGCGGTGATGGAGGCTATCTGGTAGTCAGTGGAAACGGTAGCGGTATAAATATAAGCACCGGCGGCGTAGGCGAGGTGTGTTCCATCGGGTAACATCCCGTTAGTAACCCCTATGGTTATGTATCCAGAGCCCACATAAGTTATTCTATAAGTCGTGGAGCCACTATTGAAATTAACGTCTCCGCTTGAAAGAGAGGATGACAAGTAAATCGAATTACCGACAACATATCCAGCGGTAGAAGCCATATATAAACTGATTGCCCCATACGGTTCATACCATGGATATGTATTGTAATAAATGGCGTCAGTTATCGCCTGTATTACTCCTAATGAAGTGGTCGCCACCTGGCAAGGCAGACTTTCAGTTTTCTTTACCAAATCGTAAGTAGAAACCTTGTAATAACACGCCTGTCCACCCGAACCACCAGCCGCCCCAAGAGAATTGCATTGTTGCCCCTGGCTCGGCCACCCATTGTTTACCGTTAGATTCCAATTCGTATCTCCGAATCTTTGAAGCTGTTGCCTCGGATATTTATGGTGCCTGATCTGAACGATGTCGAATGATTGCCTTGCTTTTATGAGAGACAAGTCGCCATAGAGGTAAGTAGTCGCTATCTCGTAGACCGTACTTATTTGAAGATTGCCTAAATAGAATCCCCAATTCGTGCTGTCGATGTTCGACCCATCCAGATTGGTTATATTGAATGTCGTGTTATGCGAATTGATGGTTACGTTTTGGAGTATGTACCAGGAATTGTAAGCGTACAGACTCATATCGCCTGAAATTAAAGGAGCGTTTTTTAAGAACGTCGGAGAAGATTTAGGTTGAAGCTGGACAAGCATTCCACTATCTATTTGCGAAGAGGTCACGCCATTAGAAGAGCCTAGGTTGATTATTAATCCCGGATTTGCGGTTTGAGCAAAAATGGCAATCGTGTAAGTGCTGGCAAAAATAGGCGCACCATTCTTAATGATGTGTATGTACTTATCGCCAAATATCAACTCGTACTGTTGGTTAAAACTAAATTTGAAAGCGATGGAGCGGGTGGGCTTGGTAGGAAATTTCCACGGGAGGATCGTCTGAGTGCCGGGGGTGTTCATGAGAATCCCCCGCTTATTAATCATTGCATTGCGAGCTTTTTTAAGCCCCGTCTGATACTTCGCTATATCCGTGTGGCCCCAAAGGTCACGGGCTATCTGTCCGGCGGCGAAAGATTTTGAATTCAGAGTAGCTCGCATGACTACCCCTTTTTGTAAATGCCCTTGGCTTGTTTATCTTCCTCGGTGTCAGTCTTAACGCCCATCTCGGTAATCTGCAACCCAACACGTTTACGGGTTCCGTCGTTTATGGTTTCATCCTCGCTGACGCCCGAAACCTTAACCACGCACTCGATGGTCATTTCGTCCCCGACGGAAAACTTTTTATCCGTCAGCCCGAGTTTTTCCAAAGAGTCGTTGTCGAGACTAATGGACAATCCCCAAGGATAGCTCGGGGCCACCATCTCTGCGGCTTCGGCTGTGTTTTCTTTCCCCTCTTTGGGGGTAAATTTCATGTCGATCATACTGCCTCCTAGGGATTCCAATTCTGAGGAACGGCATGGTTAAAACCAGAAACATGACCAACAATTCCAGTCCCTGTCGCCGCACGTTCAATCAAACTTCTCTTCTCGGGAGTAATGAAAATCTCGTTCATGTTCTGCGCCCCTGCCAACGATAGCGCCTGGGCTCCGAGTTCCAAGTTCTGTTTCCTGAAATCAACCGTACCTATTCCAGGCAACGAGGGGGCCGCATAACCGGCCATCGTTAGAGAGAGAGCGTCCTTAAAAATCTCGGGGAACAAACCAACGTTCTCGCAGTCGGCCACAAACTGGAAAACAGCGACAGGGTAAGGATCGCCGGTCGTAGACGCGGGAGTCGTTGTCGGAATCCATCTATTTTGAGGAAGCAAGGCAGGAGGCCCAAAGTTTGAGTAAATCAACCTCTGCGCTCCATCGTTAGATTGGACGGATTCAATTTTCGTTTCAATGTCATCCGTGTGTCTGAAATTCCAGATCCTCGACATTTTCAAACAGTTGTTCGGATACTGATATGCGAACCCATACTCAGGAGTAGGCCAGAATTTAACGATGACGCCTTTCTGGTAAATTGTTGCGAAAGGCCACTCCCAAATGCTTAACAACGACCGGCGGTATTTATGGTATAGCCGACGCATGACACGTGCATCTTTCGAGGTATCGGTTTCCAAATTTTGGATAAACGATGCGCTCCCTAGATGCTGTAATGCGTCATTAGCTATATCCGTTTCTGTGTCGGCCATTGCGGGGTATTACTTCGGACCCATACGGTGCATGGTGTGGGTTTCCTTCGATTCGGTCTTTTGGTGGCCGGTCGGATGTCCCACATGATGAGCGCCCTTCACTCCATGCCCATCTGTAAATTCGGTTTTTGACTTCCCTTCGTGGCCCGAGTTGGGTTTGAAGTGGCCCGATGCGGCGGCTCCTGTAGGCTTGAAAGTTTTCATCTCTACCTCCCGTTAATTTTTTCAACCAAAAAAACACTACACGCTATTCCTTTTTGTGATCGGCAACCTTTGTATCGGGTTTACCATCGCGGATATGCTTGGCGTTCTCAATGAACGTGGGAAGGCCGCCACTTACATCCGGTCCCAAAGAATACTTCTTGTCCTCTGCGCTACCTTCCTTGGGATGGCCTTGCGGCTGAATGTCCATGGTTTATAACTCCCCGTTCTGGCTTAACCGCTGAATCTGTTGCTCGATTTCCACGGCCACTCGGGGGCGAGACTTCCTCGACTCTTGAGCGGCATAGGCTTTCAGGAGATCAACGTCTTTCAGTTCCTTGACGTAATTACAGGCGTTGTTTTCATCCATGTCAGTGATGAGGGGAGGTTCGTTGCCAGTTGGATGATCGGGGTCCCCCTTGTCCTTATTGACAGCCGCAACGACATCCGGGCCTTTTGATAGCATGTCGTAGATGCTCCCCGGATTGGCCTTGGCTTTCTTTTTCAAGAGCGCGATAACTTCGTCAGGAATATCCCCGACGAGTTCCATGCAAATCGGATTGAAGTGTTCCAGAAACAGAACCCCAACCTTCGTTTTGTACATGAAATCGACAAGGGCTTGTCCTTCAAGTTTTCGTGCCGGTAAGTAAACCTTGAGCATGGTCTTGTTTTGCATTAACCGGGGAGGGGCTGGCTCATAAACGTTTCGGGCTCCGTGATTCGTATATCCGCCGGTTTCAAAAAGACGCCGACGATATTCCAGCTTGGTAATGTGATCGAAGTTCCTGCCGCCGTTGATATCCGGGCGTCCTTTGTATTCAACGCACCTGTCGTTATCGTCCAGAATGTTTCCGGGTATCCATTCCTCGAAGCCGCCGTACTTGGGGCCGTCGAATTTGCTTTGAGTCATGTTGAAATTGTTGAAAGACGAGACATCGCCTTTGTGTGGCCCTGGCGAATCCTTGTAGCGAATCAGAATCGGCTTCGGATCATTTCCCATCTGTTCCTCCAATGAAAATAAGTGAGAGGGGCCTTTCGACCCCTCCCCATTTTACACGCTGGATTAAGGCGTGTAATTTGCGGCAACCATCGTGGCATGAGGCACTTCTGTAATCCGCCTCAGATCCGCGATCAGGATGGAGATGGAAGGCGTTCCATTCCCAGCCAAGGTCAGCAAGACCGACAGGTATTGCAACGTGACCAAATTCCAGTCGATAGCTAAAAACAACTGGAATTGAGTCACCAAACGCGGATCGGTAATCGCCATCACGCCCGTATCCGCAACAGGCAGAGCGCCTGTCTGACCGGCGTTGTCGGACGATTCGATGACCTGAAACCGATAGCTGTTCGTACCAGCCAGCGTAATCGCTGACCAGCTCACGAACAATCCAACGGGGTTCAGCGCATCTTCGGGGTGTGTCGTCGCAGAAGGACGATACACCGAGTACGCCAACGACGTGGTTGACGTGATTGGCGTCACCGCTGTCGAAGTCGTAGGAGTCGCAAAGCAATTTTGAAGATTAGCTTCCATGGTTCATTCCTCCTTAAGCGCCAACAACGGCTTCGGTGTCGGTGATGACGTCGCAGACGCCACCCGGAACTCCACCGTAGCCTTGTTCGCCCATGTAAATGTTATCGGGGTTGTTCAAGTTGTCCGCCCTCATGCCAGAACCAGCAATGAGAGTGTTCAACAGATTGTGACCCTTATACCGTTTGAACGAACGGTTGTAGAAGAGCCAGTACATGGGCTTGGGGAGAGTGATGCCGGGTTCATAGGGAACATTGTTGCTGTTCGGAATGCGACCAAGCATTTCTTCCAAGGTGTACTTTACATCGGTCTGCGGGTTTGTGGTACTCAAATCCACGGTGTCGAAATTGCAACCCCGTAGAACGAAGCGCCAATCGGGGAGAGCTAATCCGCCTTTGTAGGAGAAATAGTCCCGATAAACCCTCATGCGACCGCTGGTTCCGCCCGTCGCATCAGGAGCGTTCGACAGGTCAACGATATCGGCGTCGATATGGTTAAACCCGGCGTAGGTTCCCTGGCTCCGGTCGTTGGGGTTGAAGATACCCGTACACGAATCGGGGCTGAATCCAACCAAATAACAGGAGGTTTGGGCGACTGAGGTGGTTCCACCCGCGCTAATGACGTTGATGGCAGTAGGCGAGTTAGCGGTGGAGGTGTGATTGTACCTGACGGCCAATCCGTTGAATTCCAATGGATTAACAGCCAAGGACGAATAGAAGAACATCTGAGCCACTTTATGACCCATGGCCCGGATGCGTCCCAAAACCTGACGAAGCCGATAAGCCTCGGGGTTGGGGAACTTGTCCAACACGTCGCAGGGCACTTCGAACACGTCCGGCACTTTGCAGAGCGTATCGAAATTCTGTTGCGAGGTATTGAAATTGGGGAGTTGACCCATTCCATCTGGTGCGGCAACGGGCAGAGGCATGTAATTTTCAGCCTCCGACAGATAGCCCCCCAAGACGTTACAGGCGATATAAGGCTCAACATAGAGATTCATGTTGTCCTGGTTCAAGGCGGCGATGAACGGAACGATCACCTTGCCACTCGGATCGTAGGACTTCGCGATTTCGAGTTGCGTGGGATAGTTCATCAGACCGCTTAAGGTCGCTGGATTTCCCATTTACTTATCCTTTCGGATAAAGCCTTTAATAACCGGCGTCCTTGGGTTTGTCGGAACTTCTCATTTTCGGATACATGTTCTTGGCCGTATCATCGAATGATTTTGGTGCTTCTGGCGCTTTAGGAATCTGATCGCCTAGAACCACTGGACTTGGGGCTTTCGCCCTCATTCTTCGAACAACGGCTTTGAAAAATTCCGGCTGTGCGTCCAGCTTTCCCATTGAGAGTCCTTTGGCGAAATCTGCACCAAATTCCTCAACAACACCTCGTCTGAAAAGCTTGACACTCGCATCGAAGTTTTTGCCACCCACCTCGGGGTCGATTTTTAACTGCTCAATCCATTCTTTGTTTTTTACGCTGGCCCCTGACGTGATACCGTTCAGAAGCTCATGCGCTGTGTCGAATCGGGCTTGGGCCTCCGCAACTGACGGGGCTTTGGTCACGATCTTTGTCAGGAATTCCTCGGGGTATTTGAAGCCCTCTGGAACTTTCAGGTCTTGGATTGTTGGCTTGGTGGGAACTGCTGGCGGAGTCGCCGGTAATTCTCCAAGCAAGGTATCCGTTGGTCCTGATGGGGCCGTAGGTTGTTGCGACGCCGGAACTGCTGGCGGCGTTGCTTTCGGAGGTGTGACAGGGACAGGCGGAGTTTGAGGGGCCTGTACTGGCGGCACAACCGGCGGCGGAACAACTTGCGGCATTTGGACCGGAACGGGAGCCTGGCTTGGAGGGGCGGCTGGCGTATCTGGCGGAGGAACATAGGGCCCTGCTGACACGGGCTCTACTATTCCTTCTGATTTTAAATCTACGGACATAGGTTAACTCCTTTTTGGTTTTTGTGCTACTTCTTTGTCGTTGTGGCTTGTTCGATCATCTCTGCTTGAACATCGTCCCAACGCTCATTTCTTTCGGCGGCATCCTTTTCAATAAGAGGGCCATATTCCAGCCAAAGACCGGCCCCGCGCATCCAGTTTCGGAACCGAAAGCAAACCTCTTGCTGGCCGCATTGGAATGACGTGGTTGCTCCGTGGGCGGTATGGGGGGTTGCGTAAAAGTAGAAATCGTGGAAAAGTTGGGAAATAACAATTCTCCCATGAGCAGATTTGACCACTTCCTCAAGGGCTGTGTTGAATTCCTTTTGACGGCTGACATTTAAAAACTCGGCAATCTCCGCTTTCTTCGCTTCTGCGGGATTCAGCGTTTGACTAGGTTGCACCATTCCCTCCCTGTTGTTCCATTATTTTTTGCAAGAGATTCGAGTCACCGCCCGTTGATGCACCGCCTAGATTTTTGGCGGTTTCGGACATTGTTTTGGATTGTTCGGCGGCTTGTTGTTGCTGTTTATGTTTATTCATCAGGTCACGGATTTTAGCAAGCTGAGGCCCCGTATACATGAGTTTTGGCGGAAGGTTCAAAAGCTTCAAGGAATAATCCATCGCCTCATCGCCGTTGAGGGCTTCACTTCCTGGTTGTGCTTTAATCTGTGCCACTTGCCCAACAAGCCCGAGATGGGCATTCAAAGCGTTGATGTCGCTCTGCTTTAAGGCGATGGCGATTCGAGAAACGATATTCACTTGCAAATCAGCACCATGAATAATTTTTGGCGCAGGTGGGATAACCCGATCTTCGAGCATGAGCTTGTAGAGGTCTTTCCCCATGCGTTGGAGCCAATCAAAATTGTAGGCCCCAAATATTGGACCAAGAATACGGCTATCCTCTTGGACTCTTTGAAGGACTTCGGTTGCCGTCGGGGGCGTCTGTCTCTCGTCGTTTCCAAATCGCTTGAAAATATCACGGTGACAAATCTGCTCAATTTCATTAATGCACTTGTCGATGTATTCGTCGATGGGTTTCAGCATGGCCGGGTCGAGCTGGTAGATGGGGCCTATTTTTTTATTCGGCCCTACTCCGCCTGGAACCATCGTGAGAAAGTTAGGCGTCATACCAACGCCGTTGTTTGACACTCCCCCGCCTACCGATGGATCTGCTCCAATGGGAGGTTCGAGAAGTTTTTGCGCGGAGAATAGCCACATCTGAATCGACTTGAACATCCGATAGATGGGGGCCCTTGCCTTGGAGCCTGGGCATTCAACGCCATAGGCGTCAGTTGGTTGCCGGAATCTGCGTGAGGAATAAACCGGGAAGTAGGATGACCCTTCCTCACGGAGAATCTTGTGGCCTATGTTTTTACCGAGTTCGTAATAGTTCCACGAATAGTCGGCGTACTTAGAGTTGTACTTCGCCTTGAAATAATTGTACTCGGGGTTGGGGAAAATCATCATAACTAAATCGACCCACTCTTCATGACGGAATGGAGCAAGCCATTGGGCCTGTAGATTCTCGGAGCAGTTATCTAACGTCACCTTGCCGTATTTGTCGGTGCAGAATTCAGAGATGACCTGACGAACCGGCTTGCGGAACATGTAACAGAAGGTGTCGGCCCATCCATGTTTATTGTTTGAAAGGTAGTATGTTCCGATTGGAAACGTGGTAAACCTAACAAAGGTATCGTCATCCCGTTCCATCATCAAAGCGCCGGTTCCGTATCTTTCACATGACCTTATCGTCTTGGGAGCCTCTTGATAAAAGTTGGAATTCAAATAAATGTTCTGAGCCTTCTTGGAAATGGTGTGGAGGTATTGCCAAACTTCCGGTCTATCCATAACCTCGCTTTCTTCGTCCTCTAACCCATACCTCTGCCACGTTTGTGCGGAAGGAATAATTCCCTCTTGAAGCCCGGCATCCAAGTCGTCAAAGGCCAATGTGTGTCGGCTCGAAATGAATTTATCTGTAACGAATTGAGGAAACCCCGCCTGGTACATATTATTTTGAACCATGTGGGGGTCGAGGATGGATTCAATTTCGGCCCAAAGATATTCGTAGGGGGAACGGTCGCTTTGCATCCGAGAGCGAAGCTGTTCCATGAGAATGTATTTATCGACGTTCCTGGTAGTTACAGGCCCCTGAGTTTCGGGGTAGGCTTGCATTACGAATGGGTCACTCAACGGTTATCCCCTTTGCCTTCATGTCTTTAACCGCTTCCGGGTCCGGCTCTGGCATATCTGGTTTGGCGGTCAGGATTCGCCCAAGATCGTTTTGGCGCTCAAGAAAATTAACGAAATTTTCCAACGCCACGACTTCCCAATTGATGTCCATTTTCCCGACGAGAAGCTTTTCGTATTTGTTCACCGGCGTATTCGGCTGGTGAACAAATACCATGGTTCGGCCAATCTTATGCTTCCGAAGCGTTTCTTCCATCTGGAAGTCGTAGGTTGATCCTGGGCCATGGAGCATCAGTTTCTCCTATGCCGGGGTGGCAGAGCGTGAGGCTTTTTCTGAGTCTTGGCAATGGCCGCGTTCATCGTAGCCATCAAAGGTTGCTCACCGCTAAAGTGATAAATCTGGTCATCGAGAACGTGGCAGAGCCATTCCCTTGAAGGCGATCCAACCATCAGGACGTAGATTTCACGCTCCCCCTCGGCTTGAACGAGAATGACGGCGGGATGGGCGGTGTGCTTTCCGTGGATCGCTTCCATGTCTTTCGCCAGGGCATTGAGCTTGTCAAGGGTCACATCAGACTCCTAGTTGCGCTGTGGGGGTGGTTGTCTTTGTCTCTGTCGGTTGTGCGGCCAATTCTTTTGAGGCGTCCCCCGACAATGTGCTGTCTGCCGTCCATTTATCTGTAGGCCCTTGAAGTTGTTGCTCCTGGGCTGTTCGTTGCGCCACCAGGGTCACGTCCTCTGTTTGTTGCTCCTGCTGTTGTTGGGCTTCGTTTAACAGTTGGGTTTCCTGAGCCGCGGTTTGCGACGCCTGTTGATTGGCGTTATTAAGTGCAAGCAATGAGCCAATGCCACCAGCCAGGCCGGTGAATATACCCATGATACTGAGAGGGTCCATCTATTTGTGGCCTCCAAATAGCGACGCAAACAGCCCCTTAGCCCCTACAGGCTGTGCTTTCTGATTATGATATTCCCCAAGTGCGTCCATGTCCATGCAAGATTTCATCCCCCCGGTGGTTCCCATCTGCTCCCCTGATATTTCCTCGTTTGGTCGGTCGTCCATCAGGAACGTCATTAGGAACGACTCCCATCTGTCAGGCGAACGGCCCAACCTGAGTTTCACAATATCCTTCGGTTCACAGGCCATTTTATCGCCTTTTATGATATACCGGGTCGCCAAGGCTTCCTCTTTGAGCAGGTCATCGGGCGGAAGTTTACCGCCCTGCTTTACCCATTGAGCCCCTTTCCAGTAAAGCTCGGTTCTGAGATTGGCGAAGAAATCATTTGCGGCCTTCCCATTCATCTTGGCCCCTTGAGCCATAATCCCGAGGGTTCGACAGGCTTCCATCACCGCATTGGCGTATCCGCCCGTGGCGTCGAAGAACCCCCACCGAGTCCCCTTATCGTTCATCAGGGGTTGGATCTTGCGAGCCTGGTTAAATCCAATTTGCGGGTCTGAGAGAGGCACTTCGATTTTCGTTTGAGGAAAACACATCTTCCCCTGCCTGATCGTGGCATACGTTGAGTCGTTGCCCTCGTAGGCCACGTCCACCCCGCAATAGGGTTGCCACTCGGCGTAAACGTTCCATGGTAATTCCAATGCCATCGCCCTCTCGATATCGTCTATCCCAAGGAAAGCGTTGAAATCCTGTGAAGGAAATTCCCCGAGAATATAAACCTGCACAAACGGGTCATCCCGCCCGAGAGCCTTTATCATCGACCGTGCCCACTCGATGTCAATTCGAGGGCATCGGTTTGGGTCGTCCGGGTCGCCGGTCATTCTCACCGGGCCCCTACCCCCGTTCCAGAGCGCCTTGAGTTTCGTCGCCGCCGCATACAGTGGGCCTGACTTGTGGGTTGGGTTCCCGCCTTGCAAAACTTTCATGAACCCGCCCGGAACAGGGTTCGCCAGCGTTCGCTCCAAAGCGTAGAGAACGGAAATTGGAACACCGGAGGATTCGTCGATGAGGGATAAGCTATTCTTACTGTGGTGTCCCGCCAACCCGAGAGCCCCCGTTGGCGAGTTTGGGTCCGACGTACTCTTGGCGTCCCAAGTGCGTTTCTCAAAAAACCATGTGGCCGACGCATGCTTCATGAAAATCTTTTCCGTCTGCCACTTCAACAACTGGTCAAGTAATGGAGCAACCTTAATGAGCTTCGCCAATTCCGGCCAGAGGTTCATCTCCATGTTCTTCCCGTCAATGGCGGTCGCTATACCCTTGGGATGGTCCCACGGATTGGAGCCTCCACGGACAGTCATGAAATGGAGAATCGCCTCGGCCTCTATACGAGTCTTTCCCGTTCCGGTCGCTCCAATGAGCCCGACGCGAGACATGGTGGGATCAACAAAGTCTTTCCAAAACTGCATCTGAGCGCCGTCGTAGGTCGTTCCGAACATCTCATGCCCGAAATCCCAAGGATTGTCGGCCCACCGTTCGGCGTTCTTGGTTAGCTCGGAGAATGGGTTCAAACGGGCAGTTCCTCCCAATCAGGGGCAATAACATCATCTGGATCTGGCGACCACGGGGCTTGACGCTCGGGAGTTTTCAGTAAGATAAATTTCTTTTCTGGCATTTCTTCGATAGGGACTTGATGGTCAACCACCTGCACGCGAACATTCACCACCCAAATATACGTCCCTTCTGGCCATTTTGGGCGTCTTAATTTAAAACCATGATTAACCATTCCAAATGATGCGCTTACGAAATTCATATCGGGTCAACCTCATTAGTCGCTTCCTTAGGAACCTCCTGCGCATCTACCACCGTCTGCGCCACCACCGTCCTCGCCGCCCGACGCGCATTCATCTCATCCAGCACCTTCCCCCAATCCAACCCCCCAGCTTCATCCGACTTCGAGCCGTACCGCCCCGGCGCATGTTTCTCCGCCAACTTCCACCGAGCCTCGATTCTCAACTTCTGCGACATAGCTTCCGCCGGCGTAAACGCCTGACTATCGGCAATCGTGACCGCCTGTTCCACCATGGCTTGGGCCCCCATAGCCTCGGCCTCTACCAGAGCGTCTTTAAACTCCCTCGACTTGCGCTTCCACTTTCTGATCGTCCCCATGCTGATCCCGTACTGGCTTATGACCACCGTCAGCATCGTTCCTTCGGCCACCCTGGCAATGACTATCGCCGCCACCCTTGGGTCGTATGGCGTCGTTTTAAGCCACCCACGCTCAGTCTGCGCGGTTAGCTTGGCATTATATTCCACTGGGTCAGAGAGCGGGTCGTTCCCGCCCGTTCCCCCAACCACCTCAGGGGCCACCGCCACATCATCATCCATTCTTTGTAGCGCAGTTCCCATTTATCCATCCTCGGAAATCTATCACCCTCACCATATCCCCATCGCATTGCGCCCCCGCCGGGCACTCCGGCTCCTTCGCCCCCACATCCTGCCACTCTTCCTTGCGGGAGCCGCATCGGTCGCATTCGTAGGTATATATCGGCACGGGGCCATCATACCACCCATCCAAGCACACACGCAACAACAACCACCATAACAACTAGCTACCCCTCCGCCTTATGCAAAATCTATTTCTTGGGAGAGAGGTTGGTGGTGTGGTGTAGCGCTGTAGTTTCAGCCCCCCCCACCCGGTCGTTCTCATATAAAGACCGCTTCGCCTGTCGTTTGCCGAGCGTTTGATTTGTCGTGTCGGTTACTAATGACTAGGCTTGACTAAGGCGCCGGCCGCGGGCGGTAGTGTGCCGACCATGCCTGGCATACATGCCACAAGGCGAGCGAGCGAGCGCATGACAAACCAAACAAGCACTCATAACGATACAAGGTGATTTCCACATTCTATAGTGTTGATCCACATCGACTAACACCATCAATAACTAACGTGCTTAACAAGAAGAAAAGAATATAATCTCGACAGAATTAATAAATCGGCCAATTACGCCTAAATGTGAAAAAGTTAAAACATGCCGGGGTAACAAAGGGTTTTTGGGGTATCATGTATAAATGTCCTTATTTGCATCGCTAAACAACGAAAACCTAAAAACTCATTCCTCATAACGCTTTCAGTACCACTATCATTCATAATTTTAACGTGTCAACATTATGTTACCCCTGAACCAAAAAAAAGGGGTCAAGACCCTGGTGGAAATATAGACACCGGCTATGAGGCGGTACGGCTAGGACGTGGCCTATCGCGCTACCCTATGTAATATAGTTACCTGTTATATTATTCTCTTATTAAAAAAGGGGAAATATATAGAAATGGGGGTAATTGTTGGATTTGGATGGGTAACACAAGAGGTAACGGAGGGGGAGCATTGTCGCCGTTATGGTAAGGCGTTGGCCGGTTTGGCTAGGTTCTTTGCATTAGGCTTCGTTTTAAGGGCGGTAATATGTGGAGGGTGGTGTGATGGGATGGGGCCTGGCGGGCCAGGATGGTGGGTTGTGCCGTGGTAGGCCTGCGCGGTAGGCGGTGGTTGCTCTGTTAGTTTGTTATCGTTACTCTGTGTGGTTTGCTGTCGTTATGTCAGATAACGCAACAGGTTTGCCATTATATGCATAACGTATGCCAAGATGGTTAAGCGTTGTGGTATAATGGTTTGCTTGAGTTGGCATGGGGTTTGCTAGTGTATGATGTAGTTAGCAGACGGCGGCGGTGCCGCTAGGAAGCGAGGGATGGCATGAGGACATTGGCTTTGAAAGATTTTCGCGAGGATGGGCCGGACGCCTATCTTTGGGAAGAAACCGGGCGCGGATCGTTGGCGCGGATTAAATACGTGACGGCTGATTGCTGGGCAAAAACCGAGTATATGTCCTGGTGTTGTTGCTGGGATACTCCCATATATATATTCGATAGCAAGCAAGAGCACGACAAAGTAGAGCGAGATATGCAAGGGCGACTAACTGACAGGCGCGTTGCCTGGGGGCTGGTGACAGCATGATCATCGAAACTCTGATAGGTCACTGCTACAGGTGCCAAGAGCCCGGCGCTGGCCCTGGTGGGCTATGTGACGCATGCATTGAGGTAATTGAAGCCCTGCCGGTGTCACGGGAGCGCAGGGCGTCGATGGGTAGGGCGTTCGTGTCGGACGTGGTGGAGGTTGGGCAGGTCACGGGCCGTGAGCAGGTGCAAGGGCAGTTGTTTTGAGGTTGTAGGCAGAAACAAACGTTTTGGAGGAATACCATGAAATTTCAATTTTATAAAAACATCAATACCGATTATGAGCCCGTCTTTTTAATCGGCTCCAAAAACAATGGAATAGAACTTTCAAAATCCGACGCCTGTTTTTCATTATTCGGATACACTTTTCAAATTATTTTTTAGTTCCCGGCATCAAACGACGCCGCCGGTTTAAAATAGTCCTATTAACTAAACCGACCGGAGCGATCTGGCGGAAAAAGGTTTGGCTGAAATTAGATTTTAGGTTGGTAGTTAATAAACGTCCTGGAGGGACAAATCATGGAACGGAGAAAGACGCAAGCGGCTTTATGCGCTCAAGCAATTAGGGTAATTCTCAAAAAGGAATTTCCCGGTATCAAGTTTGAAGTGCATTCGAGCAATTTTTCGATGGGTGATTCAGTTGACGTTAAATACATTGACGGGCCACCAACCAAGACAGTTGAAGCCCATATCGGAAAATTTCAATACGGGCATTTTGACGGAATGACTGACATGTATGAGCATACCAATTGCCGGGATGACATACCGCAAACCAAGTATTTAATGGTTTCCCGCAATCTGTCAGACGAAACCAGAAAACGTTGGACGGATGAAATCAGGACACGATACGGCTATCCGGCAGATCAGGATGTCAATTTTATGATGAAAGGCAATGGGGCTTATTTCAGTATCGCAAACCTTCTTTGGAGGGAATACCAGAACAGGGACACGCGAAGCCGCCCGCATCCCTGCTCAAAGTGCCAACACGTCCAATGGGATTTAACCCTGATGGCAGATGATTCGAGCCTTTGCGATCATTGCGCCTTTCTTTTCAGACAAGCTGAAAAGGCCAAAGAGCCAAAAAAGACCTGCAAAAAGTGCAAAAAGGAATTAGGCGAAACCTACCGCATCGACACGCCAAACGATACCGGAAGCCTTTACTATTGCCCGGAATGCTATCAGGAGGTTAAAAAGCCGATCTTATCAATCGTTCGTTAATCGCCTAGCTTAAGCCCCTCATAGGTTCGGGGGGCTTGCTGGTAGGCGACTACCGAAGAATCAACGTCCTGGAGGGACAAAATGAAAAACGGTAATTTTAATCTGGTTCACTATCCTGATCCGGTCAAGGATTTGGAAGCTTTGAAAGCCGAAGAACTAGCCATTGATAAGGCTCTTGAATACGCTGTTTCGGGGAGGTTATAAAATGATAAACCATTGGACGCAGAAATTAAAAAAGTTGGGAGCTTGCGAGGATGCAGTTATTTGGGCTTCAGAGCAACAGAGCCTCGAAAAAGCCTGGCAGAATTGTGAGCGGGGGGATTGGATGCTTTGGCTGGCCGGAAAAACTGCTGGCCCTTCGGGCGATACACGCCGAAAGCAGCTGGTTTTAGCCGCGGTCGAATGCGCTCAACTTTCTATCTCGTATGTGAGAGCCGGCGAAAAGCGCCCCGTCGAGGCGATGCGGATAGCCAGAGATTGGGCTATAGGCGGGAAATCGACATTAGAAGATGTTAAATCCGCCGCCGACGCCGCCGACGCCTACGCCTACGCCGCCGACGCCGCCTACGCCGCCGACGCCGCCTACGCCTCCGCCGCCTACGCCGACGCCGCCTACGCCGCCGACGCCGCCGACGCCGCCGCCGCCGCCGCCTCCTCCGCCGCCGCCGCCGCCTACGCCTCCGCCGCCTACGCCTACGCCGCCTACACCGCCGCCTACGCCGCCTACGCCGCCGCAAGAAAGAAAACCTTAAAACAATGTTCGGATATTGTCCGAAAACATTACCCAGCGCCGCCAAAGATTTGAACATTCCGATAATTTAATTGTAGGGAATGAGCATCAAGCAGAAAATAAATCAAAGCACGGGAGGCTTTAATCATGAAAAACGAAACGGTAATTGGTTCGGTTTCCGGTCCCTGTGGCCTTTACGATTCGATTCATTACAAGGGAACGGCTCTCGATGGGCATAATTACTTCCGGTTTCACTTTTACATTAACCGAAAGCATCACTCGGACGTAACGTCAACGATCCTTGAATCGTGTTATCAGGTAGAAGAACAGTTTTTAAAATACGCTAGGACACTAGAACAGCCAATTGGAAAGGAAAAGAAAATGAAAACAACTGACACGAAGAAAGCGGAAAATTTTACCGTCAGCTTAAAAGAAAATATCAAAAGGAAAGGATGGTTTCAAGTGATTGTCAACGGTGGGGTTATTGCGCTTTTCGAGAAAAAAGAACAGGCCGAAAATTACGCAAAACCATTAATTAAGTTGGGCAATCCTTCGCTCAAAACCGAAATCATTCAATCAATTAACCGCCTTTAGCATTCGGGCGTACCAACCGAACAAACCGAAAAGACGATCAGTTTAAATCCTGTACCAGAGGAGAGAAAAATGAAAAATTGCAAATCAGAAAAACATTGGGACTGCACCGACCTTCGCGGAGACTGCTCCTACCTTCGCGGAGACTGCTCCGGCCTGAGCGGGGACTGCACCGACCTTCGCGGAGACTGCTCCGGCCTGAGCGGGCTCTGCACCGGCCTTCGCGGAGACTGCTCCTACCTTCGCGGAGACTGCTCCGGCCTGAGCGGGGACTGCACCGACCTTCGCGGAGACTGCTCCGGCCTGAGCGGGCTCTGCACCGGCCTTCGCGG
>Ga0224555_1000837_pt1 | contig 46811 bp, 46 predicted proteins | sample 714S23034metaG_FD_180687 | JGI IMG/M metagenome (GOLD analysis project Ga0224555, IMG submission 180687) | Peat soil microbial communities from Stordalen Mire, Sweden - 717 S2 30-34 | ecosystem: Environmental > Terrestrial > Soil > Wetlands > Peat | place: Sweden: Norrbotten County, Stordalen...
GCGATCCAGAATGCAGTGATCTCGGTCACAGTCTCCCTCCACGGATGAGGTCAAGCGTTGGTTGATGTCGCACTTCGCCTGCGCTCACAAGGAGGCTTGCTGCCAGGATCTCGTCAGTGAACTCACGGGTGAGCGCCCCGCCCTCATTAATAAGGAGCGAGAGGAACGACTGGAGGTTCCTTGCGTACATCTGGCTTGCGTGAAACGCGACCCGGGCCGGGAGGTTCTGCGGGCCTACGATAGTGACACCATGCTTCTTTATTGTCTTTCCACTTTGTGTCAGCTCGCAGTTGCCGCCCGATTCAGCAGCAAGGTCGACGATGACGGCGCCCGGATGCATCGTTGCGACGGTCTCTTTCGTTATCAGGACCGGCGCCTTCCGGCCGGGGATGCTGGCAGTCGTGATAACGATGTCAGCCCGCGCCACCGCGGCAGAGACCATCTGCTGTTCTTTCACCTTCTCTTCCGGCGTGAGCTCGTGGGCATAGCCGCCCTCGCTTTCCGCATTGATTCCAAGCTCGAGGAATTTCGCGCCGAGGCTCCGGACCTGTTCGCCCGCGGCACGCCGGACATCGTATGCCTCGACCATGGCGCCAAGGCGCTTGGCTGTGGCAATCGCCGTGAGGCCGGCAACGCCCGCTCCAAGGATGAGCACCGTTGCCGGCCGGATCGTGCCCGCGGCCGTTGTCAGCATCGGAAGGAACTTGGGGCAGTTGTATGCGCCGCAAATCGCTGCTGCGTACCCGCCGGCCGTTGCCTGGGAACTGAGTGCGTCCATGCTCTGGGCGCGGGTGATCCGCGGGACAAGCTCGAGGGCAAAGGCGGTGACCTCGCGGTCGCGCATCCGTGCAACGGTTGAAAGGTTGTTTGCCGCGTTCATGAACCCGATGACGATCGTGCTCGCTGAGAGCATCTCGACATCGGCTATGGCTAGGGGCTGTACGCACAACACGATTGTTGCACCGTCTAGCAGTTCGGCCCGACCGGGCGCGATCTTCGCACCGGCGGCAACATAAAGGTCGTCTGGGTAGAAAGCTCCAGCTCCCGCATCATGCTCGACTCGGACCTCGTACCCGGACGACGTGAGTTTATGGACCACCTCGGGCACAGCCGCAACGCGCTGCTCGCCCGCGGCCTGCTCTTTCACAACAGCGATCACGATGTCCTTTGGTTTGTGTGCGATGGTCGCGGTGCTCATAATTTCCATCCGAGCTGTACGGCGTTTTCGATGCTGAACAACCTTTTCACTGTATAGATGGAACGTATCCTACTAGTTGAACTATACTCTTATTATCTTACGCGCTTGGCTTCGAAGCCGCGTCTTGATTGATCGCACTGCATCGTAACTTGACATCGCCGGTCTTCCATAGCATTGCATGGACGCCGGAAACGAGAGCAGCCTCTCAGCCTCTTGTGAATGCAGCGACCGAGCGGGCCCACAAGAGCCGATATCTCGCTGCCCCGCTCTGAGCATCGCAGTTTTTTTGAGGTAAGCCCCGCTTGGAGACGAGTACTTAACTAGAAAACCGGATCATATCTGCGGAAGCACGGAGAGGTACGGGAGGGCCAAGTACACGCCAACGGCAATGAGCACTGCGCCGGCGACGCGCTTGATCCAAATGGTCATAGACGATTTGCCGGCGAGAGACGACGATAAGCGGGCCGAATAGGCGATAGCGAGCATAGGGACAGCGAAACCGAGCGAGTAGATCAGGAGCAGCAGTCCGCCCGTCGCAATATTGCCGTTTGCCGCCACCCATGTTAATATGGTAGCAAGAACCGGTCCGGTACACGGAAGCCACACGATCCCGAGTGCTAGCCCCAAAGCCAACCCGCTTGCTATGCCTTCAGTCGGAATATCGTACGTCTTTCTTGACGCCCTGTCGATTATGCCCAATCGCGGCATATCGTAGGGCAAATGGAGATCGAAGAGCATCCAGAACCCCATCGCGATAATCAAGACTATCGCCGCGGCAAACAGATAATAACTATACGCCGTAAAAATGGCGCCAAAAGCTGATGCGACGAGTCCCATGCTCGTAAACGATATGCTGAGGCCCAGAACGATGGCGAGAGGTCGGTATTTGCCACGATCCGTTGATGAGGCGACGATGGCCGGAAGCAAAGGTAGCACGCATGGAGAAAAAATGCTAATCAGCCCTGCTCCGAATGCGATTAGTGGGTTTACTTCCACGCGCGCGTCTCCTCAGTACGTGCCGCGCGCGTCGTCAATGGCGCTTTTCACGGTGTTCACCGAGCTCGAGTCAAGGGGACCCACGAAGATGGCGGCGGACCCGTCCTTGCGTAACACAACGGTTGTCGGGGTCGCGGTCACGCCATACGCTTTGGCGACGTTCTGTGACGTGCTGTTATCGTCGACGTTGAAGTTTACAAACGTCACGTTCGTGCCATTGTACTGCGACTGAAGACCCGCTATCAGCGGTCGTGTCTGCTCACAATCAGGGCAGTTGTTCTGCGTGATGAACAGGATGACCGTTCGGTTCTGCATCAAGTTGCTAACCACTGCAGGAGGTGTTATTCCGCTTTTAAACTCGTAGCCCGACTGATTGATATTGAGGCACCCGCTCATTGTGACGCTGAGCAAGCAAAGCGCAGCAATAAGTGCGATATATCGTATTCTAACCTTTGACTTCACCGCTGACTCCCTCTACTGTTTCTTTTGAACTAAAAAGCTTGCAATGACACATGCCGTGTTCTTTGAGTTCTTCTTCGTGGTAAATGCAGGGACAGATTATCTTTCGATCCTCCTCGGTGTCTCCCGTAATAATGCGACACGGGCAGTAACGCTTTCCGAACTTCTCCTGCCTGGCAGCGAGACCCTTTGTGACCTCATCAACTCGCTCTTCGTCAGGATTGAGTTGCATTCCTCTTCTCTCTGCATGCTTTTTGGCCCAGTCCTTTATCTTCTTAGCCTGTTCGTCAACGTCCATGAGGTCACCGTACGTTACTTACGCTCCGAGAAGCGCAAAATTACTCGTACGTTATGTTATATTATTATTCCTCTTCGACGTAGGCACCGCATAGCTTTGCATCTCATATCGCGCTCTGAATCAGAAAAAATGCTTACAAGTCGTTTTATTATTTGCGACGAGCAAATGCGACGACCCGTGTTTCATGAACGTTGTTCCGTGTGGCGCTCTAACGACCGCACAGACTAGGATTGCGCATCTACCTAAAAAAGTGACTATTCGAGAATGAGTTCAACACGGCGCGCCCCTCAACTTTGGGTCATTGAACTATCCCTTACTCCATCGAAACCTTCTCAAGCTGACTTGCTACGTTCCAAATAAGTGTTCGCGTGTGGAGGGGCATGTTCGGATCATTGCTTATGTCGTCGAGTATCGAAATCGCGTACGCTGCGCGGACAGCTTCGGCCTCCGCTCGATCGAGCAGCCTCGTTTTGGCCTCATCTGCAGCGCGGCGGATATTTCTCGGCACCGAATCATCCCCAACGATACGGGCGAGAATATCGACGCTCTTCGTTATGATATCCTGTTTGTCCGGCATCGCGTTCACTCCGACGTCCAGCGCTGTTTTTGTGCGCGTCGTGCAAGCTTCAGTCCACACCCCTCTGATGACTCGCACAATATATAACGTTTTATCAATTGCCTGTTTAGAAGGAGAAATAAGCGTTGATTAGCGTCTACGCAGTTTTTTGTGGTGCCCGAAAGGGCGGTCGATTGCCTCCTTTTGGTATGCAGCACCGGACTGTCGGTAGCATTATGAACGCTGCAGCTCTACCTGTCTAGGGCAACCGTGAAATTATTAGACCAAGGCTTACTTGAGCTCTCTCCACCCCGTATCTTCGCGTGCATCGGTGAATTGAACGTCTGCCTCTTTTTCGTCGCTTGGAGCTCCGCGATCTTGATCGCCCATGAAAAAGAAATAAAACAAGGCTCCGATGATAAAAAGAAGCGGAATAAGTGCGATGATGAGGTAGGGCGAAATGCTGCCGATAACCTTGCTGAGGCTGCCACCATTTCCGGCGCTAGTCAGTGCCGTGCCGTTGGTGCTGTTCGTTGAGACCGTGGGCGTTTGAGGCGTGGGGCTAGCCGTAGGAAGTGACGGTTCAGCAGACGGAATCGTCGAGGGGACTAAAACGTTAGGTATGTTGCTTTGAGCAATTGTAGGATCTATCGCGAGCGCGCATACCATCACCGAGCTGTGTGCTTCGCCAGTGTCCCGTCCAAGAAACCACGCTTGGGACAGGCCTTGATCGTGCGTCGCATTCACCGGCGCGAGCGAAGCGCCAGGACTTGGTAGAACGTGAGTTGCAAGCGCCATGGGCAGCAAAATCAGAAACGCAATCGCTCCGATACCGCAGATGCGCTTGGGTTGGATCATATGGCGGCCACCGTAGCCTTCTAGCCCTCTAATTCTCCGCGAGAGTATAAGAGTTTGCGCACGCATACGCCAGCTAGTCGCGAGGCCAAGCAATGAAGAGCCCGTCAGCTGCAGACTGTCAAATAGAGAAATTGAGCGGCGGCGGATTCGTGAAACTCCGCCTCAGGGCTCGTTGATCATTGTGGGGCACAGTGACGCAGTGCACTGAGAACCGGGGCCAGTGAAGCACGCCGTCACTTGAGCCACGTCATCATCGCGCGAAGCTTTGCGCCTACCGTTTCTATGGGGTGCCCCCGCTCTCGTTGCGTGAGCGCGTTATACACGGGGCGGTGGGCTTGATTCTCAAGTATCCATTCGCGTGCGAACTCTCCCGTTTGAATGTCCTTGAGCAGCCCCCTCATGGCTTCGCGTGTCGCATTGGTGATAATGCGCTCGCCTCTAGTGAGATCGCCGTATTCTGCCGTGTCACTGATTGAATGGCGCATCCATGAGAGCCCGCCTTCGTGGATAAGGTCGACTATGAGCTTCAATTCGTGCAGACACTCGAAATACGCGATTTCAGGCTTGTAGCCTGCTTCGACGAGCGTTTCAAAGCCGGCTTTGATGAGTGCGGTGGTTCCGCCGCAGAGAACGGCTTGTTCCCCGAAGAGGTCGGTCTCTGTTTCCTCTTTAAACGACGTCTCTAGCACGCCGGCTCGCGTGGCGCCGATGCCCTTGGCATACGCGAGCGCCGTCTGGAACGCGTTACCCGTGTAATCTTGGTACACGGCCAGCAGTGCTGGGACGCCCTCACCTTGAGTGTAGATGCGCCGTACGAGGTGGCCGGGACCTTTGGGCGCGACCATAAATACGTCCACGTATGCCGGGGGGACGATCTGGTTATAGTGAATGTTGAATCCGTGCGAAAATGACAGCACGTTCCCCTCTTGGAGCTGCGGTTCAATTTCAGCCTTATACACAGCCGCCTGACGTTCGTCGGGCAGGAGCAGTTGCACGATGTCTCCGCGATTTGCCGCCTCTGCGACGCTGAGCACTTCAAAACCGTCTTTTAGCGCCTGGTCCCACGACCCTCCCTTGCGCAGACCGATGAGAACATCTAGTCCCGAGTCCTTGAGATTTTGTGCTTGGGCGTGTCCCTGGCTGCCGTAACCGATGATTGCGATTTTCTTGTCGCTTAGATGTTTCAGGTCAGCGTCTTCATTATAAAACATTTGAACCATGTATTACCCCTCCATTTTCCATCAATCGTCTCTTAGTTTATAAGCTGCATAAAAAAGCTTTTGGCGCCACGAGCGTGTGTCGCCCGCGTTGAGACAGATCCCAGTGCATCCCTCGCCCTCTATTGGGGGGTGATGTCCCGCTGCGGTTTAGAGGTTTTCGTCGCTCGGAGTCTCTCAGTCACAGCGCCAGTCACAGCGCTCGCTCTAATCTTTGCCGCTTTGTATCACTTTAGGTCCTCGCCCTAGAGCTAGCGTGCCCGTCCTTACGATCTCCTTGATGCCGAATTGTTTGAGCATACTAATAAGCGCGTCCAGTTTTCCCTCATCACCAGTTACCTCGATGATGAGGCTCTTGGGTGCCACGTCGACGATTCGCGCCCGGAAGATGTTGACGATCTGCATAATCTCTGCGCGATTTGAGCTGTCGGCAGTGACTTTTATGAGCACCAGCTCTCGATCCACGTACGACTCTTTGGTGAGATCGCTCACCTTGATGACCTCGATGAGCTTGTTGAGCTGCTTCGTGACTTGTTCGACCACGGTATCGTCGCCGGCCACAACGATTGTCATACGCGAAATGGCTTCGTTTTCGGTAACGCCGACGGTCAGGCTCTCGATGTTGTAGCCTCGTCTGCTGAAAAGGCCGGCGGTTCGCGCGAGCACGCCGGGCTTATTTTGAACGAGGACAGATACGGTGTGCTTCATCCCCTACCCCCCGTTCTTTGCATCGATTATTTCGTTAAGCGCCGCTCCTGCTGGAACCATGGGGAATACGCACTCCTCAGGTTCGATTCTGAAGTCGATGATAACGGGCTTTGGCACCGCAAGCGCCTCTTCGATGGCGGGCGCTACTTCGCTCGGCGAGTCCACGCGTATTCCGTGAGCGCCGAACGCGTCGGCGAGCTTCACGAAGTTGATCTCGGAAAGCTTCGTTTGGGAGTACCGACGATCGTAGAATAGCTCTTGCCACTGCCTCACCATGCCCAGGTAGCCGTTATTGAAGATCGCGACCTTGACCTGGACGTCGTAGGCGACTGCTGTGGCAAGCTCTTGGCAGTTCATGGTGAAGCTCCCGTCACCGGCAAGGTCAAAGACGGTCTCGTCAGGCCGACCGATCTTCGCTCCGATGGACGCGGGGAATCCGTACCCCATCGTTCCTAAGCCTCCGGAAGAGATGAAGTTTCGCGGGTGGCGGTGGCTAAAGTATTGCGCAGCCCACATCTGATGTTGCCCGACTTCGGTGCACACGACCGCGTCTGGGCACAGTCTGCTTATCTCTCGCACGATGTACTGTGGCTTCAAGCCTGTCTCGCCGAATTCAAGAGGGTACTCGCGCTTCCACGTCTGCACCTTTTCCATCCACTCTTTTGTGTGTGTATCCTTGAGAAGCGGTATCAGTTTTTGGAGCACCCGCTTCACGTCGCCGACGATCGGTATGTCAACTCTGACGTTCTTGCCGATCTCGGCCGGATCGATGTCGATGTGAATAATCTTCGCGTTGGGGGCGAAGCTCGCGATTTTGCCTGTTACGCGGTCGTCGAAGCGCGCACCGATCGCGATAATCAGGTCTGATTCGGTAATGGCGTAGTTCGCGTACTTTGTTCCGTGCATGCCGAGCATCCCCAGCGACAGTGGATGTTCAGCGGGCAACGTCCCCATACCCATGAGCGTCATTGTCACCGGCGCCACGATAGTTTCGGCGAGCGCACGGACTTCTTCGGAAGCCCCGCTGATCTTGGCGCCACCCCCGACGTAGATTACAGGGCGGTGAGCCTCCGTAATGGCCTTCGCCGCGCGCTTGATCTGGCCGGGGTGCCCTTCGTAGGTCGGCTGATACCCGGGCAGGTGCACCTTTTTCGGATACTCAAACCGGGCACTCATCGTCTGGACGTCTTTTGGGATATCGACCAAGACGGGGCCTGGTCGACCGGTGGATGCGATATGAAACGCCTCTTTTATCGTCTGTGGAATCTCGCTCGCTTCGTGAACCAAGTAGCTGTGCTTCGTGATCGGGAGTGTGATGCCCGTTATGTTGGCCTCTTGAAAGGCGTCGTTGCCGATGAGATCAGTGGTCACCTGACCCGTGAGCGCGACGAGGGGCACGCTATCCATGTAGGCGGTCGCGATTCCCGTGACGAGGTTCGTGGCTCCGGGACCGGAGGTAGCCATGCAAACACCTACTTTTCCGGTTGCTCGTGCGTAGCCATCCGCCGCGTGGGCGGCTGCTTGTTCGTGGCGCACGAGGTAGTGCGTAATGGCCTCTTGGTTAAAGAGTTCGTCGTAGATGGGTATGACGACGCCTCCAGGGATGCCGAAAATCGTATCCACGTGTTCGCATTCGAGACTTTTCATAAGTGCCTTGGCACCGCTCAGGTTCATTGCATCTCACCTACCATTTTAACGTTAGTAGCCTGTTCACGCCTTCAATGACCGCTTCAACCGACGCTATGATGATGTCGGCGCGCGCGCCGCGCGCTGTGATGACGTGACCGTCTCGGCTGAGTTTCACCCACACCTCGACTAGTGCGTCGGTGCCGCCGGTGATGGCATCAACGTGGTACTCTTCAAGCGTTATGTCCGCAAGCTTTCCTATCGCCTTTCTAAGCGCGTTTATCGCGGCGTCAACCGGTCCCAGACCGATTCCAGCTTCGACGACCTCTTGATCGTCGACCGAGAGCTTGATTGACGACGTCGGGGTAACGATGTTTCCCGACACGACCGTCAGCTCTTGTAGCTTTATACGCGCTTCGCGATTGATCTCGAGCACCGCATCGGCAATGGCTTGTAGGTCGGCGTCGGTGACGCGTTTTCCCTTGTCGCCCAGCTCCTTGACGCGTTTCAGTATGTCGCTCAGTTGCTCATCGTCAGCGTTGAGACCAATCTCCTTCAGCGCGAGGTGCACCGACGCGCTGCCCGCGTGTTTTCCGAGCACAATCCGCCGCTCTCGGCCCACCATCTCAGGGGTGATCGGCTCGTACGTCCGTGTGTCTGCCAGCAGTCCGTGGGTGTGGATGCCTGACTCGTGCGTGAACGCGTTCTCTCCGACGATGGGTTTGTTCTGGGCAACGGGCACGCCCGTAAGCCTGCTCACGAGCCTTGAAATGGGGTAGAGCTCCGTAGTGTTGATGCGCGTCGTGTAGCCATATAGTGACTCGAGCGTCATCACGAGCTCTTCGAGCGACGCGTTTCCCGCACGCTCACCCAGACCGTTCACCGTCACGTGCACCTGCGCCGCGCCGGCGCCTAGGGCCGCGATGGAATTCGCCGTTGCGAGGCCGAAATCGTCGTGGCAATGGATGCTTAAGGGTGCTATCGCCGCGAGGCCAGCGACCTGTGCGGCCGTGCGATCAGGGATAAGCACACCAACAGTGTCGCAGTAGCAGAGTCGTTTAGCGCCTGCGGCGACGCCTTGACGGTAGAACTCGCGCAGAAAATCGCCGTCTGCTCGTGACGCGTCTTCGGCGCTAAGCTCCACTATGAGACCGTGCTCAGTGGCGTATTCCGTCGTATCCACGGCCATGCGCAGCACGGCGTCTCGATCCTTCCGCAGTTTTTTTTCGATGTGCAAATCCGACACGGGCACGACGAGGTGCACCGAGTCAACGTCGCATTCGAGGCAGTAGTTGATATCCCCCCGAAGGGCGCGCGCGAAGCTGCATATCTCGGGGCGCAATCCTTCATGGGCGACCGCTTTGATGGCGGTTCGCTCGCCTTCCGACGTGACCGCGGATCCCGCTTCGATAACGTCCACTCCGAGCTTGTCTAGGGCCTTAGCAATCCACAGTTTCTTCTCGGCAGTGAGCGACACACCAGGGGTTTGTTCTCCATCGCGCAGCGTCGTGTCGAAAAACTTGATATCGTTAAATAAAGCGATCCCTCACGGTAGTCACTTCCTTGCTGTAAATGGAAGGCGTAACTATATAAAAGCTCTCACGCGCGCGAGTTTCGGCCCCGTTGAACGCTTTGAAGCGTTAAAAGTAGTCCGCGACGGTCTCGAGCATGCGGGCGACGAGTTCGGCGGCGGCGTCAAGATCTTCGAGGTTGAGCACCTCGACGGGGGTATGGAGGTAGCGCGTGACGACGCTGATGACGCCAGCGGGGATCCCCGCTCGCGTGAGGTTGATCGCCGTGGCGTCTGTGGTGCCGCCCGAGCTGACGTCGCGCTGGTACCCGATCCGCGCCTCCTTAGCCGTCCCTTCGATCCAGCGAAGCACTGAGTCGGGGGTGATGAGGCCACGCCCGCCCCCGTCGACGACGGTGACAGAGGGGCCCTTGCCGAGCTCCAAGTGCGCCATCTTCTTTTCGATGCCTGGGTGGTCCCCCGCTATGTTGGTCTCTGTGGCTATGGCAACATCGGGATTCAGCCCAAATGACGCCGTTTTGGCACCCTTCAAGCCGACCTCCTCTTGCGTCGAACCGACCGCGAAAACGGTGGTCGTCGCCGTGGTGCGCTTCATGGCCTCGATCATCATCGCGCATCCGGCCCGATCATCGAGCGCCTTTCCCGTGACGAAGTTGCCTGAAAGCGGGGTAAACTGGCGATCGATCGTGACGGGCGTGCCGATTCTCACGCCAAGGCCTTCGACGTCCTCGGGGCTCGTGGCACCGATGTCAATAAACATGTCCTTCATCGGGATCGTTTTTTTCTTTTCCTCCTCCTCGAGAATATGTGGGGGCTTCGAACCGATCACTCCCGGAATATCGCCCTTTGTTCCATGGAGTCGCACGCGCTGGTTTAGCAGCGTTTGGTCGAACCAACCGCCGATACCGATGAAGTAGATAAACCCGTTTTCGTCGATGTACTTGGCGGAAAGGCCCACCTCATCCATGTGCGCAGAGAGCATTACGGAAGGTCCTTTTCCTGATTTTGTGGCGATCAGATTGCCGAACGCGTCAATCCTGATCTCATCGACGTAGGGAGTAAGTTCATGCGTGAGTATGTCACGGGAGCTCCCTTCGTGCCCGGAAACGCCGTGGGCATTTGACAGCTCCTCAAGCAAGTTCCGCAAACCGTCTAACGTGTCTGACATCATTCTACAAGAGCGCATCCTAGCATTAATAGGTTTCTTACGAAAAAGGGGCTTCAGCCAGCCTTCGTTGAGGGGACTCTGCGCGAGGCACGCATTCAGCCCTCCCTGGTGACTCGTGGCTGCGTCGGAAGCTCTATATGGGTGCTGTGAAAGAGCGAAGATATCGCGGGGCGATCAGTGTGGTGAAGATTCGGCAACGAGTAGATGACAGAGGTCGGGGGGCCAAATACCGCGCGTTTCGCGGAGCTGCGGCGAATGAGTCGTACGGCAGTCTTTTTGAGCCGGGACGAAAGGACGACCTGCGGCGCACGCTCACGGCAAAGGTGGTAGAGGGGCTTAACGTGCCAGAGGGGCCCGCCAGCGAAGGTATACTTGGCGTCGTTGATGAGACCCTCAGCGAACGTAAAGGGGGGTGGCACTTTTCGTTGTCACCCGAACGACTGCTCTGCGATCTTCGTGCGAACGATCATTCGTCGCGACACTTGTGTGCTGACTGTTCGTTGCCGGGCTGTTGCTACTTTGATATCATCAGGCTGACGTCTGATGATGTGGAGTGCTTGCGCGCACACCTTAAACTGTCGCTCGACGAGTTTGTCGCGCAGCACTGCGTATCGTACGTCGATGATCACGACCGCCGTTATACGCACGCGCTAAAAAAAACTCAGCCGTGCGCGTTTCTCGAAGAGGACGGCCGATGTCGGGTCTATGCTGATCGACCCGCAGTCTGCGCGGAATTCCCATTCGTCGTCGACCGTAAAACGCGCGACATAACTGAGATCCGACTGTTTCCCTTCTGCAACGTCCCGTTTAACATGCTGAAGCTTGAAGCGAGGCGTCGCGCCCTCGAAGGCATTAGACAGAGCAACGGTTCGACTAAGTGAGAGTAGCTCCGCGTGACGAACTCGGACGAAAAATTCGGGCGCTGTCCGGCCCGCATGGCCAAAATCGGTGGCGCCGCGAGCAAGAGCGGGCCTGCCGGGATTTGAACCCGGGTTTGAGGCTCCGGAGGCCGCTGTGCTATCCAGACTATACTACAGGCCCGTGCACTATTAGTTGTGTGGCATGTATTTAACTGATCTGATAGTCGCGCACGAGAAAAAAAGGTTTAAATGGATAGTTGCGCATTGGGGAAGCACCAAGCCAAATGCCGACGATCGTTTGCAAAAGGAGTCTTGAATGAGTCGCAAAGTTCTGATGAACGGGGCGTACGTGGCGTGGAGCGAAGCCACCGTCCACATAAGCACGCACGCCCTCCACTATGGCACCGCCGTATTCGAGGGAATACGGGGCTATCACAACGATGAGAAACGGCAAAGCTTCATCGTTCGACTGACGGAGCACGTGGAGCGGCTCTACCGCAACATGCGCGTGCTCAGGCTCAGTATTCCCCTCAACAAGCAGGAATTCGCTAATGCCATCGTTGACGTGGTGCGCCAAAACGCGCTCCTAGAGGACGTCTATATACGACCGATCGTCTATTGGGGGGCCGGCACCGTCGGCCTGTACCCGTACGGCAGGTCAAACGATTATGCTATCTACGTTGAACCGATGGGCAAGTACTTCGACGACATCGACTCGGGCCTCAAGGTCTGTGTAAGCTCGTGGGCCCGCCTTTCAGACAATTCGCTTCCTCCGACGGGCAAGTTCGCCGGAGCATATGTAAACAGCGTACTCGCAAAGGTCGAAGCGGTCCAAAACGGATACGATGAAGCCATACTGCTAACTAAAGACGGCTTCGTCTCTGAGGGGAGCGGTGAAAACGTTTTTCTCGTGCGCAACGGTACCGTTCTGACGCCTCCGGTTTCAGATGACATCCTCGAGGGGATTACCCGCGATGCAATCATAACGCTCTGCGTGGATCGTGGCTACAAGGTAGTGGAGCGAACGATAAGCCGATCTGAGCTTTACTCCACAGATGAGCTCTTCTTCACCGGGACTGCTGGAGAGGTGGCCCCCATAACGAGCGTCGACGGCATCGTCATCGGCGACGGCGCGGTCGGCGCGATAACGCACGAGCTAAAGGAGGCGTACTTTAACGCGGCGCGCGGCAATGAGCCGCGCTACTCGCAGTGGCTGACGCCCGCTTTCTAGTCGTGCGCTTTTTTCCGGCCGCAGAGCCCTCTCAGCCCTGCTAGCCTCGCTCCACGCCGATACGGCTCTTGCTGTAGCTCAGCCGCACACCGATTGAGCGCAGGTACGCGCACGAGTCACCGGGGCAGTGGATAAGCACCTCGGCCAAATCATCAGGTTTGTCGATATCGGTACTCATAAAGAACGAGTCGAGAACCTTTAACGGAAGCCCGCGCTCTTTGGCGATTGCCACGTGCTTTAGGAAGCTCACTTCGTAAAAATCGACGTTGAAGCGGGAGGGGTCGCGCATGAAGATCGCGTTGGTGCCACCGCCGCGCCCCGGGACGAGCGTCACCCCCTCCGAGTACATCTCGCGCACGTGCCACTCTTGGATAAGCGGGATGTCTGACATCACGATGAGAGTCGGCTCTCGCACGTGCCTGATGTAAGCGTTTATGGCAGTGTTCAGGTCGCGGCGGTTGAGCTCCACGTGCGCCCAGTCGCACTCGGGATCAAAGTCCTCAGTCGCCAGAATCGTCACGTCGATGCCCTTCAAGCTGTGGAGCACGTCGCGCAGCATCGCCTTTGAGAAGGCCATGCGTTCTTTGGGGGACAGAAATGGCGCGAGACGGGTCTTCGCTCCGCGCGTCTTAAACGGCACCACCGCTTTTGCCGGTGTCATCGTCGCCTCACCGGTGGCGTAAGCGTCCCCGTTATTTATATATTACCGCGGCCATGTAGTGGTAAAAACGGCCTCGCTTTTTATGTCGCTTGAGCACATGAGCACCGCAGACATCGTTAGTGGGCCTTTAGAGGCGCTCTCGTTTGCCCTTCCGGCACGCGTCACGTTCTCGCGCAACGTCTTCGTTCCTATCACCAACATCTGTCGCAACGCGTGTGGCTATTGTGGGTTCCGGCGGGACATCGGCGACGCTGAGGCCCGGCTGATGGCTCCAGCAGAGGTGGAGACCCTACTGCGGCAGGCTAAGGATGCGGATTGCACCGAGGCTCTACTCACCTTTGGCGAACGTCCGTATGAGGTCGCCGGCTTTATCGAGAAGCTCCGGAGGCTCGGCTACGAGAGCGTTCTTGATTATCTCTATGACCTCTGCACCATGGCAATTCGCGCCGGACTGCTCCCGCACAGCAATCTGGGCATTCTCACCTTTGACGAGCTCGAGCGGCTGAAACCCGTGAATGCGAGCATGGGACTCATGCTCGAGACGACGGCCTCAGTGGACGCGCACCAGGGCTGTGCTGGCAAAGAGCCCGAGCTCCGGCTCTGGACTATTGAGGATGCGGGTAAGCTCCACATTCCGTTTACCACAGGTCTCCTCATCGGCATAGGAGAGGACTGGGGCGATCGCGTCCGCTCGCTCGAACTCCTCACGGAGCTGCAGCACAAATACCGGCACCTTCAGGAGGTCATCGTCCAGCCGTTCGTGCCGAAGCCGGGCACGCGGATGGCAGACGTTCCCAGTCCGAGTCGCGAGGTGCTCCTCCGCACAGTCGCGCTGGCGCGTCATCTCCTCCCCGACGACGTCGCGGTTCAAGTGCCACCCAACCTCACTGAGGTGGCCCCGCTTCTCGGCGCGGGGGCGTCCGACCTCGGCGGGATTTCGACCGTGACGGTCGACTACATTAATCCGGAGCACGCTTGGCCGGATGTGGCGAACCTCGGCATTGCACTGACCGAGCGGTTGCCGATCTACCCCCAGTACGTGCGTGCCGGATGGTACAGCGAGGCGCTCGCTCCGCTCATCGGGAAGCTGGCTGACGAGCGCGGGTTCCGACGAAAAAAGACAGACGAGACAATGGCCGGGTGACGCGATGGATGTCGTTCATATTGGTAAAGCAAAAACCGTGTACCGCACCGAGAACGCCGAGGAGTACATCATCGAGTTTCGCGATGACATCACGGCCTTCAACGGGAAACGGAAGCAGACAGTGCCGCAGAAAGGCTACTTCAACGCGCGAATTTCCGCACGGCTCTTTCAGCTTCTGGAGCAGCGAGGGATCGCGACGCACTACAAAGGTATGGTGGACGATACGCGGATGCTCGTAAAGGCGGTGGACATCATACCGCTCGAAATCATCGCTCGAAACATCGCCGCGGGATCAATCGTGCGCCGGTATCCCGTCAAGGAAGGGCAGAAGTTTATCCCTCCGGTGCTCGTCATCGACTTCAAGTCTGACGCTTATGGCGATCCGATGCTCAACGACGACCTCATACGCGCGTTACGCCTCGCTACCGAGAAGGAGCTGGTGACCATTCGTGAGCTGACGCTGCGGGTGAACACGATCTTAAGGGAGCATCTGAATCGGCGAGGGCTGCTGCTTCCGGACTTTAAGCTGGAGTTTGGGAAGGGAAGCGACGGGAAAATCCTCGTTGCCGATGAGATAAGCTGCGATACCTGTCGCCTGTGGCTGAAGGACTCGGGCGAGTCGGTTGACAAGGACGTTTTCCGGTACGAGCGCGGTGATTTGATAACGGCGTACGAAGAAGCCGCGAAACGGATATTGAGCTGAAGCCACACGATTGAACAAGGCTGCGACGCGCTCCTACGACGCCTCTCTTCAAGAAACGCTGTGAACGTAAAACAAGGTTGGGCGCGTTCTACGCGTCAGCGGGCCGCTCGTTGCAGAAGGAGGCCGACTCGCCAGAGGGCGGTGAACTGTGCGAGGATCGCGACGAGCAATACGGCAGGCTCAACGAACCCGATGAGCAGTCCTATGGCGAGGATGATCAGCCGTTCGCTTCGTTCGGCGACCCCAGCCGTGCAATGAAATCCCATTCCTTCACCTTTCGCGCGGACGTAGCTGACGAGGAGGGAGCCCATTAGGGCGGCGCCGACGTATATCCAGTTGACCCCAGCAATGCCAAGACCAAGTAAAATAATACAATCGACGTAACGATCAGATATCGAGTCAAAGGTGGCGCCAAAGGTCGTTGAGGCGCGTCGGTTGCGCGCTACGGCGCCGTCTAGCATGTCGACAAAGCCGGTTACGAGGATCAAAACGCCGCCTGCGACGAAGAACCCGAGGGCAAGAACGATGCCAGCGACGACGCCGATCGCAAGGCCGGCGAGGGTAAGCATGTTGGGAGTGACGCCGAGACCGACGAGAAGATTCGCCGGTCGCGAGAGAAGCCGATCAACTGAGTCTTTAAGTCTGCTTAACATGGGTGGCTCTCCTGTGGCGTTCAACGGTCTGCTTAGAGGAAAAGGCGCATTCTCATAATATAGTTGACGAATTGGTGCGGTCCCCGGGGCGCCGCCGGTTCAGCGATAACGGAAGCCCTAACGTGCCGCCGCAAACTGCGCTCGTAAGTATCTGCGCAGGGCAGCGCTCGCGGGTGGCCTGGTCCGTGGCGAAAACTCAGCCTCCTGAGCAGTCTGAGCTAGGAGAAAGCGCGGAGGGAGGGGATCTCGATCTTCACCATCGTTTTGGCGCTCATCGCTGGCGGTATTGCGTTTCGGGTGCTCACTTTCGCGCATTAATGACGCATGCAACATCTTTTTTGTTGTGACGGGTAACCTAGAGCTGTGAAACCTTCACTCGATGATCTGTTCAAGTGGTGGGGCGCCGTCGCTTTGGTGCTTATTGTGCTCAGAATATACGGAGTGCTTTAAAATTCCGCGCTGATCGAAGAACGGCGCCAGGCGCGCCAGCTCGATCAATGTCAAACGCATACGCATCCATGCCCAAGTCGCCCCAGTACCAGCTGTGGTGGAGGGCCGTGCCGCGCGCGTCGCCTCCTGCCGCGCCGAACGCGACAAGAAGCGGCATGAAGTGATCGGGGTACGGGTGAGCACGTTCAGCGTACGGGCCCCGTTCCCGATACTTCACAAGGCTGACGCGGTCGCCCCGGGTCACCGCGTCGGTCAGCCAGCCGCTGAATTCGTGGGCCCACCCATCGGTGGCTGCACCTTCGCCCAGCGATGCCGCCGCATAGCCAAGCGGGTGGACGGCGCCACCGCTGCCGAGGATCAGAACGCTGTCGTCCCGCAGCGTTGCAATGGCTGCACCAAGCGCCACGTGCTGTGCGGGGTCTAAGTGGCGCTGGATGGAGAGCTGCACGACGGGGACGTCCCCGTCGGGAAACATGAGTATCAGCGGCACCCATGCACCATGATCAAGGCCACGGTTGCGGTCAAGGTCGCAGCTTAAGCCAGCGCCGTGAAGAAGGTCGGCCACTCGCCCGGCAAGGTCTGGTGAACCACGTGCGTCGTACCGCAGACCGTAGAGTTCAGCGGGGAACCCGTAAAAATCATGGATCGTTTCGGGCGTTTCCGCGCAGTTAACTGCGGGCCGCGAGGTACTCCAATGGGCAGATACGCATAGAACCGCGCGCACGTTCCTGTACCGGCTGCCAAGCGTAGCTAAGAACTGTCGCGCCGGAACGTCCTCTAGAAGCAGTGTGGGGGCACCGTGTGACACAAATAGGGTAGGCAGTGACTCTGCGGATATAGTTCTCCCTCAAGGACTCCCCGTGATCAAACGGACAGAACTTCTGGCGCAGCGGAGCCCTTAGAGCGGCCTCTCTCTTTGAGCATATCGTGTGCAGTGAAATTTCGTTATTTATATGCCCCCCTCACATGAGGCCAAGCTGTCGCATTAGCCCGACCAAATCGTAGAAGAGCTTCTCTTCGGTGATCTCACCCTTCTCATTCCAGTGGGCGACCGTGCAAAACTCGACTTGGAATTTCTTGTTTGTAGGTTGAATGGTCTTCCCATCAGGGCCTGCCATAGAGCCCGTCATCGTGCCGATGAAATTAGCCACCGAACACGTCCATTCGCCCTCACCAAAGAGCACCTTATATGGGCGGTTCCCCACACGATTGTCCGGAAAGGTCTGGAAGAATTGTTCAGCTTCTTCTTGGTGTGCATTTTGTCCTCTCGTCGGTTCGGGCTGGCCTGGCCAGTACACGGCGACGTTTTCGGCGTGCCGTTTGTTGAACGTGTCCCAGTCTTGGCCGTTCCACGCATCATCCAACGTTTGCATCAGTCGTTTGTTTTCCTCGACGTTCATCTAAATCCCCCCTCTACGACCTGAGTTGTTTTGAGGTGACTAGGAGTAGCATCAGTAGCACCATAAGCGTGCCCCCCTTTCTTAGTGGACGCGATCGTTTTTGGGGAACCAGCGGATATCTCACGCGTGGCGATGTAAAGCGCTCAGCGATGTGATGCAACCAGCTGACAGGGGAAATAGTCCGATCGACCTCTTGGGGTCTGCAACGCTCTTCGATCCGGGCGACGTTCTTCTCACGCAGCTTAGTGGTACGCTCGGAGCCAGAACGCCGTTTGCGATCCATAATGAACCGTTCCTTGGACTCTGGGCGACCGCCGCTCATCGTCTTGCGATACAAAGCGCCCTTCGCGGCACTCACTGCGGGAATCATTGCAGACGTGCTGGCGACTGGAGGTCTTGGGTCCTAGAGTGACTACTGCGAAGAAGGTAATTCCAGAAGTGCTGCCGCAAAGCGCTCTACCTTCTCGGCGTACGCCCCGCTTTCCACGTTGTTAGCGGGAACGTCAAGCATGCCCCCCCGACTTTTTTCCGGAAGGCGTTTCCATGCTTTCCAGCATCTTTGCGCCGCCCTCGCTGCTTGGTTTCCGTGCGTGCAAAAGAAGGCGACACTGATAAACCTATCTTTGTTTTGCGCAATGTACGTTCGTATCGGGCTGGACATCTTGCCCGTCACAGGACTGCCGACGACTACCACATCATAGGATGCGGCGTCGTGCATTGTTTGTGCGATTTTCGCGTGGACCAGCAGGAATGCCTGCTTCGCCAACCTACCCACGCCCTTGTCTTTCGTGTCGGCGGTGATCGCTTCAACATCCGTTGAGGTTTTCAGCAAGCGCTTCGGCGACCTTTTTCGTGTTTCCGGTTCGCGAGTGAGTAATAGGCGAGTGTTTTCATCGCTATGCGCAATGCCGCGCCCGCTTAATAGTCTGGCGGGTTACAAGGGCGAAGTTAAAGTAGTAGATCCGAGAACTCACTATAAGGTTTACCATGCAGGCGATTGAAGTCTCTCATCTGGTCAAGAAATTCGGCGACGCCACTGCCGTCAACGATATTAGTTTCTCGGTGGCGGCCGGAGAGACCTTCGGGTTTTTAGGCCCTAACGGCGCCGGCAAGACGACCACGATCCGCATGCTCACCGGGATCTCATCGCCGACCTCGGGAATGGCAAAGATCTTTGGCCACGATATCGTGCACGAGACCGTTGCCGCACGGCAATCCATGGGCATCGTCTCCGAGACCTCCAACGTATACACTGACTTGACCGGGTGGCAGAACATGATGCTTGCCGCGCAGCTCTATCGAATTGGCAGAAGCGAGCGGGATAAGAACGCGACCGAGCTTCTGAAGCGCTTTGAGCTCTATGAACGGCGGCGTGACGACGTGCACGGGTACTCCAAGGGAATGCAGCGGCGGCTGACCATCGCCATGGGTCTGGTCAACAGCCCGCGCCTGCTCTTTCTTGATGAGCCCACCTCCGGGCTCGATGTCGAGAGCAACCTTATCATCCGCGACATGATCAGCGACCTCATCAAGGAGGGGGTCACCGTCTTCTTGACGACACACAACATCGAGGAGGCTAACGTCCTCTGCGACCGGGTGGCGATCATCGAAAAGGGACACATCGCCGCCATAGACGCTCCCGAACGGCTGAAAAAGACGATTCAGAGCGTCCAGTCAATTGAGGTCTCTTTTGACAGCAGCTCCCCCACGCGGCTTGACGAGCTCCGTCAGCTCTCGACGGTGAACAACGCACGCAAGGAAGGTGACAAGTTCAAACTCTTCACCGAGGACCCGTCTGCGGTCATCGACGGCGTGATGGCATACGCTCATACGCACAACACACGGGTGATGAGCATCACGACGCTCGGTCCGAGCCTTGAAGACGTCTTTGTCAAGTTGACCGGACTGCATCGCTCAGGTGGTGGGATTACTGCCATCGATTAACTTTATGGGGTTCCAAGACCGCCTCTCCCGCGAGCTCATTGCCGCGTGGGCGATTGCGAAAAAAGACGTCATCATCTATTACCTCCGGCCAGGGACCATCGTCGGCGGAGTGCTCTTTCCTCTTTTCATGTTCCTCGCGTTTACGGCAGGAAAGCTTGGGACCGCCACTGCGCTGATCCCGGGGCTCGTTGGCATCACGACCCTCTTCTCAGCGTCATCTATAGAACCGGTATCGATCCCGATCGAACGCAGGACGGCTACGTTTGACCGGCTTCTCGCCGCACCCATCTCCCTAAACGCGTTGGTGTTAGGCGAGAGCCTCAGCGGTCTTCTTTACAGCGTTGTTATCGCGTTGATTGTGGTTGTCGCGGCGCTGCTTATCTTGGCCACGAGTATCGTGAGTATTTTCCCCATTCTGGTAGGGATCCTTCTCAGTTCACTCTGCTTTGCGACGATGGGGACCCTTTTTGCGGCATATCCGACCGAGAGTCCAGGGGATATCATTTCGATGGTAAACGTCGTCAGGTTTCCTCTCATATTCATATCCGGCGTCTTCATCCCTCTCGCGACACTACCCGCCGTCGGCCAGATGATCGCATATGTTTCACCGCTCACGTACGCGAACGACCTCATCCAGGGCGGATACAACGGTAAAATGACGTTCAACCCGTTTATTGACGTTGCGATGCTCGTCGTGTTCATCCTGATCTTCCAGTTAGTAGCAAACTTGCTGTACAAGAGATTCAACGACTAAACCGTGACAGAGGACGGGGCCGCAAATAGAGGTCCTGATTATCTTTTCGCTTTTATATGTCCAATTCAGTGAATGAGCCGGCAAGCCGGAGAAGCGGGCTGGACAATGGTCCTGGATGTAACGACGCGGTCGATTCAACGAAACGTATCTTGCGCATCGCCGAATGAAAGTGACACATACGTCTCCAGCCCGAATCGCGCGATCTCGTAACGGCTGTTAAAGGAGAGTCGTTTTGTACTCTGCTGCGCGAGCGACTGCTCGCGAGCGCATAAAAACGAAATTGATATATAGTGACTTCTACGCCCTGATTACTGACTCTTCTGTCGTTTGGTGGGGCGTGATGGTGGAACGGAAATTCGTCTGGGCTACACTCTCCATCGCCTCTCTCGCTACCTTCATCATCGTTATCGACTCGTTTTTCCTAAACGTCGCCATCACGACCCTGGTGCGCGACCTGCACACCACCGTGGAGGTCATCCAAGGCATCATCGCGGCGTACGCGCTCACCATGGCGTGTCTCATGCTGCTCGGCGCAAAGCTTCAGAACATCTTGGGCAGGAAGAAGACATTTCTCTACGGCGCGTTCATCTACGGCGTGGGCACCACGATTGCCGCGTTGAGCCTCAACGCCCCCATGCTGCTTTTTGGATGGTCACTGCTGGAAGGGTGTGGGGCGGCGCTTATGTTGCCGGCGACGGCGGCGTTCATCTCCGGTACGTACGAGGGCGATGAGCGCGCGTTTGCATTCGGCATCTGGGTGGCCATCGGTTCGGTCGCGGCAACTGTTGGCCCTCTCTTAGGCGGCTTTCTCACGACGTTTCTGAGCTGGCGCGTTGGCTTCGGGCTCGAGGCGGTCATCGTCGTGGTGATATTCGCGTACTCAGGACGACTCACCGAAGTGCCTCCGACCATCGGCTGGCGCGACCTCGACGTCGTGGGGGTCGCGCTCTCGGCGGCAGGCTTCTTTTTGATCGTCGCCGGGATGTTGCTGCTTAACAATCTGAGCGCGTGGGGCATCGTGCCAATACTCGTCGGTGCGGGACTCCTCCTGCTCGCCTTCTTTGCGCTGTGGCAGCGACGCCGGATGCGTCACGGACAAGCCCCGCTCACCGACATTTCGCTCTTCAGGAAGAGCACGTACAGCGCGGGGAACATGGCGAACCTCATCCTGCGACTCGGCCTCGCGGGGACGCTCTTCATCCTTCCGGTCTTTTTGCAGGCTGTTGCCGGTTTGAGCGCCTTTATGACGGGCGTCGCGTTTGTCCCGCTCACCGTTGCATTGCTCGTCTTTTCACTCAGCTCGGCGCGGCTTTCGGCTCGCATAGCGCCGCGCTACCTTGTTCCCCTCGGATTTCTCGTGGCCCTCTCCGGCTCAATTCTGCTTCGAGGTGTGTTCAGCCTTAACACCCAGATCGTTGACATCTTCCCCGGGACGATATTGATCGGCGTCGGGCTCGGGCTGTCACTAGGCCCGCTCAACAACCTCATCCTGTCATCGGCCTCGGATGCGCAACAGGCAGATGCGTCTGGCGTCGTGAATACGACAACCAACCTAGGGAATGCGTTAGGCACTGCCGTCATCGGCGTGCTGCTCTTGGTCAGTATCTACGCCGCACTTGGCCCTGCCGTCCAAAAGGCCTACCCCGGCCAGGTGACGGCGCAGGACGTCAAGGCGCAGCTCCCCGCCTGGGTGCACACGCTCAAAACGACGAACTTGCAGGTCGCCAAGGGGGAGAAGAACACAGCGACGCAGATCGTTAATGACGCGGTCAGCGCCGCCATGCAACAGGCCGTAGACGGCATCTCGGTTTTTCTGTTTGCCGGATTTCTCGTCTCGCTTTTTATCGGTCGAGGGCGCGCCGCCCCGACGCATTAAGTCCGATTCAACTGTCCAGTAAGCTCGCTCATGCCGGCCATGCGGACGATTCGCCCAAAACATAGCTGACATAAAGAAGGACCCGGCGTCGTACGATCTCGTAATCGTCGGCTCCCCCCGCGGTCACAGAACGTATCGAGTCCTGTCCTGACCTCGCAACGAGAAGAGGTGCAAAAGCGGTTCATTCTGTTGTGCGTGTCGCGGGAAGGTGAGCGACCAGAGACACAATGATATAGAGTCGCTTTGCGGAGCAAAATCTGTTGGCGCTCGACGTTACGACGGACGCTGTGCAGCACTACGGTCACGTTGAGTTAGCGGCTGGAAGCGTCGTAATCCGTTAGAGTTATGGCCGAGTACCCGCAAATACTCGATCGTCGGCAGTACGCAGTGCAGCCTGTTCCACTCTTTGTTCGCAGGAATTCAGGAGCGCGAGCTGCTGGCGAGTGTGTGGGGGGCGGCACGGCGTGAAGCAAAAAGTCATCGAATTGAACGACGTCACGTGCATTCTCGGAAAGACCAACGTCGGTCTGTACGAAAATCACCTGATCGACACAGCAGTTATTGACACCCCGCTCGATCTTGAGGTGATTCTCATCACGCACGGACACGCCGATCATTTTGGGTGGGCAAGCACGCTCCAGAGACGCACGCGGGCGCTCGTGGTGGCTCCAAAAGAGGACGCATTTCTGATCGAAATTCCGGAGGTTAACGTCCGGGGTATGTTCAGCTGGGCGCGTCCACCGATTGAGATGACGACGCGATTCTTCCTCGGAGAGGCGTGCACGGTAGATCGATACACCGAAGACTATCCGTTCGAAGGAAAGATTGCCCCGTTGCTCTTGCCGGGCCACACTATGGGCCACACGGGCTATCTGTGCGACGGGGTGCTCTTTGCGGGAGATGCACTGTACCCGAAAGCGGTCTGGGAACGGCACAAGCTGCCGTATTCCATAGACGTCGAGCTGACGCGACGCTCGCTCAACGCAATAGAGAACGCCACGTTTGACTGGCTCGTTCCGGGCCACGGCCAGGTCATGTCAAAGGATGAGAGTGCAGGACAGATCACGTTTCACCTAGAGCGGCTTGCCGAGATTGACAGTATGATACTGCGACTTTTGACGCGTGCCCGATCAACGGAAGAGCTCATCTACGCTGTGCTTAAAGAGCTTAATGTGCAGGACAACCTGGCCCAGTATTGGCTCTCCGTCACGACCATAAAAGGTCACTTGAGCGGACTGGTTAGCACCTATAAAGTTGCGTACGACATTACCGATCACCGAGTGTACTGGAAGGTGAACGAATGAGTGCCGCTACTCTGCTCAAACGCCGTGTCGGATCTCGCGCACGGTTTTCGAATCTTTTCAGAGGTTGCATCCTGCCCTGCAAGAATCGACACGATGCGAGACGGGGGCGGAATGATGGGCGGTAGCCGAGCGCTACCGCTGGCGGTGTGCGTGAACGTCGACCCGCTCGCTATCTCCGAAACAGTGCGAGCGCTTGGACCAAACGTCGCGCCTTCAACAAGTCCTTCTCTCTGATACGACAACTAAGGTGAAGGTTGATGCTATGGCGAATTTTGAAGACTGCGTGCGCTTTGCTAATCAGCACATGATCTGTTCAGTCGCTACGTGTGATCGCGAGCAGCCACGGGTCCGGATGCTCGGGATGTGGTTTGCGGATACACGAGGCTTCTATTTCTCTACGGTGAAGACGAAAAAGATATTTCAAGAGCTTACAGCAAATCGGAGGGCTGAGGTGTGCTTTTATGCCCCGCCACGAGGCCCGCTTGGCCAAGAGGGTTCAACGGACATCGGAACGATGATGCGAGCGTCAGGCGACGTGGTTTTTCTTGACGACGCGAACCTCAAGGAGCGCCTTTTAGCAGAGCGACCGTTCCTGCGTCCTCACGCCGACGATCAGGTCATATTCCGGATCCAAAACGGCGAGGCGACGTTCTGGACCTCTGCAGACAGCGGGCGCGAATCAGCCCGTGAGCGAATCCGTTTTTGAAGTGGGAACTACGCCCTCTTTTCCCTGAGCTGGTTTCTAGGTCATGCTCGGCCTTTTTAGGTGCAACTAGTATCCCGGCGGGAGTCTGCGATAAAGACTACTGTTTGAGTGGCTCGGCACTGGCGAGGCGCTTTGTTTGGTGCGTGATGGTTTTCGAGGTCGCCCCATCTTGCTCCCGGGTCGTTGCCAGACGAAGCCTGCGCTGAGCGGGCGTCGTTCATAAATAGTAGTTGGCAATCACCCAAGACAGGAAGCAAAGTCACTCGTTTTTTATCGGGGAAAAGCGGTCAGCGATAGGAAACCAATTGGGTTGTGGTCGGCCATCTCTATCGGCATCGGCGCCAGGATTGGTGCATGAATCTTCTCTATTTTAGGCGTTGCCGGCCAAATAGCGGGGAGCGCCATGTGGGTTTTGTTCGTAGCAGCGGGGCTGGCCGCTTTCCTCAGCACGTACTCGTTTGCCAAACTCGGGGTGACGTATCCGTCGGCAGGGGGCCCTGCTGAATATCTAGTACGAGGGTTTGGGGACAACGCCGTGAGCGGGGGCTTCAACGTCCTGCCCTGGATAAGCTACGTCTTCGCGGTCTCGTGTTTAGCTGGGCGTCGAAAGCGGTTCGGCTGGTTACGCTGAGCTGGCCAACAGAATGGGCCCTTGCGTCGCTTACCCTATCATGTCTCGCAATAGCGTGCCAAACCGCACGACTTCGTCCTTGTTCCGACTATCAACAACGTCGTATCGCTTCCCTAACCGTCTAAAAAAGTCTTCCATAGTGTATCGATCGTGCTCGGTGAGGACATTTATGTCGAAATAGCCGCCGAAGATTCCCACCGCGAGGACACTGGGTGGTGCGTACTCGCGGAGCTCTTCAACGTACGTCTCGCTCTTGGTCGTAAGAAGCTTGTCGTACACAAAGAAGAGCGCTACTTTTTTCCGACTCAGCGCTTCGCGGTGATCGTGCAAGAACTGTGTGACGCTCGAAAGTGGTTCGTCAGTGTAGATCGGTGCTCCAACTACAATAAGGTCGTAATCCAAGCTCGTGACGTCCGCTACTTTCGCGATGACGCAGTCACCTGCGATGGCCTCACACAACCAGCGGGCGATCGTCGTGGTCGTCCCGTATTTCGTATCGTACGCGATCAAGGTCTTCATACGTTATCCCTTCACGGATCATTTCGATAAAAAGCTTCGTATACTGTCACGCGCGGCCTTAAAAAAAGTCCGGTTTCAGCTCGTCTGCAAGGTGCCCCATGCCTTCTAAATTTTTTGAACGGGGATTAGTTTGGTGCACGCTGCACCGTGGGCGTTCCGCCCAAATCGTAGGCCGTTTCACCGAGGTGGAAGGCTATTTTTCGCCTTTGACTTCTTTGCCCTTGTAATACTCTTCTTTCTTTTTTTCTAGTTTGCCCTTTACTTCCTTCCCTTTGTAGTACTCTTCCTTTTTTTCTTCCATGGGCCACCCCCTCGATACAGGTTGATCCGGGCGCATAAGGAGACTATGACCCCCAGAACTCTGTGGTAAATGCCGTGCTTTTTGACTCTTCTCATATAATTGGAGTCCGGCTCAATATACTTGCCGTATAAGCAGTTCGCGAGGCGCTGACAATGCAGACAACAAGTCACAAACCGCTTTATAGGAGGCAATGCCAAATACGGTCGATGAAACGTAGCGACATCATTAAACTGATCGTCTCCGTCGCGGTGCCTTTGGTAGCGGGCTTGGGGTCGTCAGTTTTTACGATCAACTCCATCTCAACGTGGTATGCTGCGCTCAACAAGCCCTGGTTCAATCCGCCGAATGCAGTTTTTGGGCCTGTCTGGACGATTCTCTATATCTTGATGGGACTGGCGTTGTTCCTCATATGGCGATCGCCTCGAAATCGCACACGAGACATCGGGATCGCTCTCTTCGCTGCACAGCTCATCGTCAACGTCATCTGGACGTTGGGCTTTTTCGGGCTGCAGAACATACTGTACGGCCTGCTCACCATCGTGCCGCTATGGATACTGATCGCCGCCACCATCTATCAGTTCTATAAGGTGGACCGGCGGGCGTCGTACCTGCTCGTGCCCTACATCCTTTGGGTGACCATCGCCACCGCCTTGAACGTGTCGGTCTACCTACTCAACCGGTGACGCACGTCAAAGACGTAAAAATAGCCGTGTTTTCGTCGTGGCTAAATCACAGGTGTGCCGTTAATGCAAAAGTAGCTGCCTCTCAGCTCTGCATAGATTGGATAGCCGGCGCAGACGCATCCTTTTAGGTATCCTTTCGCGCACGCCGATGGCGCACTACACCCTCTGCAGGGGGTGTGCGTCAAGGTCGGATAGGTCTTGGAACGAACCACGTCCTCACGTTTTCCGATGTCGTCGGAACTCTGACGCGTTCCACGCCGTGCTTTCCCTGGTACTCGCTTTTTCCGGTTGTGGGTCTGTCAGCAGAATGTGGCTCACACTATGATCGTTGACCGGCCTTGGACAACGACATCATCGCAGGCCGGCGCTATCGCGCTCCATCTGGTTATACAGCGTTTTTACCTCTGATCGTAAGTCGTCCAAACGATGCTCGAGCTTGGAGACACGTTCTTTCAAGTCATTCATTTCCTTTTCATGGTCCATTTCGATCTCGAACCTCCTTTTCATACGGATGAGGCCTCGGTCAAGGCCAATAGAAGATGACTTGGACGATATAAAGCCGCTGTCCTGAAAATGCTGATGAACGGCGACAATCAGATCTCTTGAGCACCATCAGCAGACGCACTAAAAGGAGGATAAGCTAGACGTTCTAGGGTCGGATTGTGCATCTACGATGAGAAGAGGTGTTCCGTCGCAGCGCGCATTAGTCGACCGTTGCTTCGGTCAGCAGCGATTTAGAGCTCAGTCCACGCCGGGTCCAGACTCCTTACGTCTGGGGCGGTCGTCGTTGCTTCGCGCCGCTCGGCGCAGCTTCCCGCGGTCTGGCCGCTGCTTGTGTTGTGTCCTGAGGGCGCACAGGCTTGGCAGTGCGAGCGTCTAATACCGTCTCGCGTTCGGGTCGGGCTGCTGCTTGTGTTGTGTCCTGAGGGCGCACAGGCTTGGCAGTGCGAGCGTCTAATACCATCTTGCGCTCGGGTCGGGCCGTTTCACGCCTGTCGATAACCGCCAGATTCGCCCGCCGCAGCAGCCAAATGACCAGGAAAAATACGGTTATCAGGCCGATGCCGAAGAACAGCGAGTACGCGGTGATGCCGCCTGTTGCGGCGACGAGGAATGGGACATAACCAATAACCAGTCCGAAGGTGATGACGATCGTGAGACTCAGCCCGATCGACAGCGCGAGTCGTTCGGTGATCTCCAGCTCGTTGAACCTGGGGAATGCCGCAAGCGACACGGCAAATCCCGGCACGACGAGCACGTAGATGAACGCGAGGATGAGTTGCAGTATGTTTGACACGAGTTTGGTATGACGCTCGGTTGCCTGAGCGTCACGACGAAAAGTACGACGTTCTTGAACCGATTCTGTAAGCGAAAGAGCTTAAGTCTTTCTAGGTGTGAAATTTAGACGTAGCGATCAAAAAAGCCTCAATTCCGCGCACGCCCTGCCGCGAACAGCGTCGCGGCTTTCGTCGTGCGGAATCCGGCCCTAGCCGTTTGACAGTCCGCTGTCCTATGCCCGCTTATCAACAATCAGAAGGACGATCACGATAAGCTGCAAAACGATGCCCGCACTCTCAAGGGAACTCACCCCGTGAGCTACTTGGTGGTACGCACTGAATATCACCGAAATGAGCAGCAGTATGATCGCGACCAACTTGGTAAGCATTTTCATGTCTCACATCTCCCGCCGTAGCCTATCGCTTTCGACAGGCGCTCCGACAACGAGAGTTGGCGCCGCCGTTATAAAACGTTTTGGAAACGTGAACGAGCTGAAGCGGATATCTCACGCACAACGCGGCATCGTGCGTCTTTTTTGTGCGAAAGCTGACATGTGGACGCTTAAGACACCATCATTGCACCCGAACGCGCGCTACACGCTTTGCAATTTCGTGGCAAGCATTACCACTTTTTTCGCCAAACCCCTGCACTCCTGTGACGCCTGATCGTCAGGCGCTCCCGTAGCAACGGCGCCAAAGTGCCCCCCGCAGGAGATGGGGTCGCCGCACACGACCATGCCGTGCACGATGAACGCCTGGAGGAGCGCCATAATGGTGGTTTCCCTCCCTCCTGCACGGTGCCCTGAGCTGACAAAAGCAGCGCCGACCTTGTTTTCCAGTTGCCTCCTGACACTGATCGAGTCTTCGATGAACTTCTTGATCTCGCTTGCCGGGAGGCCGAAGTAGACGGGTGAGCCGATAATGATGCCGTCGGCCCAAACAAGGTCATCATTTGACGCATCGTTCACCCCTTTGAGTCTGATCACTGCGCCTTCTTCTTGGGCCGCGTCGGCTATTGCTTCTGCCATCGTTCTGGTATTTCCTGTGCGCGAATAGTAGACCACTAACACATTAACCATAGTGCCATCCTCAAAGCAAATGGCAGGGCTATGGGTCTTTAATCTTGCGCCTCTCTCTCTCCACACCCCGCACTTTGAGCTTGTATCGGGTGGTTGGTGAACCGAGGGAAGTACCCGTGCTTCGAGAAGCCCTCCCGCTCTTCTAGTCCCGCTTCAGCTGCACGGAGCGCATCGTCGCCTGAATAGGCAATATCAACGGTATGGCACATGTGTCGCAACAGTCATGCAAGGTCATGCGCGAAAACCGCCACTCCTTCAACTACCAGAATTGCGGCCATGCTCTAAACGTCCAAACTATGTTGGTTCGTTCCCAACGTAAAACAACCTTTGCCCTGACGAACGAAGCTGTGAAGGCACGTAGCCTGTGACACACGGAGCATCAACCGATCCTTCGCGGGGCGCTAGCATTACTCGCGATGTCAGTGACACTTGGACGACCCCCCTATGACTGCTCTTTGAACAACAATCGTCGTCGCTATCTGCAGACCTCAGCCGCGAAGCGGTAGGGCGATGCAGAACGTCGAACCTCGGCCGACGTCACTCTCAACGGTAATGGTCCCGCCGTGAGCTTCAATCACGGACTTCACGATGGCTAAGCCGAGCCCCACACCTCGAGATTTTGTGGTGAACAGCGGCTCGAAGAGCTTACTTATGTTTTCCGGCGGTATGCCCGTTCCGGTATCGGCTACGTTTATGGAGGCGCTTCGTCCGTTTTTCTTGGTCGTTATGCTCAGGCTGCCGCCGTCCGGCATTGCTTGTAACGCGTTGCTAATAATGTTTGTCAGTGCGCGCTGCATAAGGAACGGATCAACATCAAGATTAGGCAGACTATGATCAAGCTTCTTCTCGATCACCACATTATTGGGCGCTACAACGTGACGAAGGGCATCGTTGACGAGTTGTTCCGTCCTTGTTCGCGTGATTTTCGGGTTTGGCGTCCGAGCAAAGTCGAGCAGATCGGTTACCATGGAGCTCATGTACGCAACGTGCTCGTTTATCTTGTCCAAACCGTCGTGGAGCTGCTGCGCTTTACGGCTCTCACTAGGCGCGAGGTACCCTTCTAGCGTGTCGACCTGTTTTTTTTCGAGGTAAATAGTGTTAAGAACGGCCTGCAAAGGGCTGCGGAGATCGTGTCCGACCATTGCAGCCATTTGTCCGATAGCCGCCAAGCGTTCCGCGCGCTTGAGTTCAGCCGTTTTTTGCTGCACGAGTTCTTCAAGGTGCTCAGAGTACTGCGTAAGCTGCTCTTCGAGGTTCTTGCGCTCGATGGCATAGTAGATGGCGCGTTCGAGGGTATCTACCGTCGCCGTGCCTTTCACGAGATAATCCTGCGCACCTTCACGCACCGCGTGTACCGCCAATTCCAGATCGTCCAGACCAGTCAGCACGATGATCGGCACGTGTGGCACTGCGGCGCGCATCGTCGCGACCGTGGCCAAGCCCTGGCTGTCAGGAAGGCCCAGATCGAGCAGCACAACGTCGACACTTCCCTGGTCGCACCGTTCTATCCCGGCATTGAGACGATTCACTGTATCAAGCGCGTGCTTTGTCGAGGATGACTTAATCAGAAGCCGTTTTATGAGGTGAGCATCGCCAGGGTTGTCCTCGACGAGGAGGACGTTAAGTGCTCGATCACGCGCGTACATTCTCAGTCCTCCCGCGGCGGGAGCTTCACGACCGTGAACCAGTACTCTTCGATACGCCGTATCACATTCATGAATTGTGGCCAGTCAACCGGCTTGGTGATGAAGCTGTTGGCGTGTAATTCGTATGCTTTCATGATGTCCTCGTCAGCTTTGGACGTCGTCAACACGACGACCGGGATGCTCGCAAGCGCTTCGTTGGATTTGATCTTTTTGAGCACCTCGCGACCGTCCACCTTTGGCAGGTTCAGGTCAAGCAAGATCAGATCTGGGCGCGGAGCCTGCCCATATTCAACGTCGTGCAAAAAGGCAAGTGCGGCTTCTCCGTCATTTGCGACGTGCAGGTTATGGGGCACTTTGCCGGACTTGAGAGCGCGTTTGGTTAGAACGACGTCGCCTTGATTGTCCTCCACCAACAAGAGTTCTATGTGATTCACGCTATTTGGCTCACTCATAGCGTACTATCCCTCTTTGGAAGCATAAAGTAAAACGTCGAGCCGTTTGCTGGCTCTGATTCGGCCCATATACGTCCCCCGTGACGTTCAACTATCTTCTTGACGACAGCAAGTCCGATACCCGTTCCCGGGTACTCTTCACGCGCGTGGAGGCGTTGAAATACGGCAAAAATCCGTTCTGCGTATTTCATGTCAATACCGATCCCATTGTCGTGCACCGAAAATTCCCAGCCATCTTCCGTCTGCTCTACGCCTACGTGAATGATCGGAGGAACATCGCTCCGAAACTTTATCGCATTGCCTAACAGGTTCTGGAAAAGCTGAATAAGCTGGGACTCGTCGCCGAGCACGGTTGGCAATCGATCGTGCGTAACCACTGCGTGGCTCTCCTCTATGGCGACATCAAGATTCGCAGTCGCTGCGGAAAGGACGTTATTTAAACTGATTGGCATGAACGACTCTCCCCGCGTGCCCACACGTGAATACGCCAAAAGGTCATTTACGAGCGTGTGCATTCGTTTTGCGCCTTCGACGGCAAATGCGATGTATTGGTCAGCATCAGCGTCAAGTTTTCCTTTGTAGTCTTCCTCAATTATTTGAATATAACTCGTTATCATTCGCAGTGGTTCTTGCAGGTCGTGTGACGTGACGTACGCAAACTGTTCTAGTTCAGCGTTAGATCGTTGGAGGTCAGCGAGTGAACTGTCGAGTTGGAGCTCCATTTGCTTGCGCTCAGTGACGTCTCGCGCGACTATGAGAAGTTCAGCTGGTTGCCCCGAGGCATCTTCAATCGTGGAGATATTTGCTTCTATGTCGACCGTTTCTCCATTTTTCCGGAGCAGTTGCGAGTCAGTGCGGACGGTTTCTTTTTTCCCACGGCTAGGCTCTGTTCTCGCGAGGACAGCTCCGACGAGGAACTTACGTGCATCGGGGATCAGCGAACGAAACTCGGGAGAGAGGAGATCCTCGAACGGCTTTCCTAGTATCTCTTCCCGTGATCGCTGGGTGAGACGTAAGGTAGCTTCATTGCAATCGGTAACCGTCTCGTCCAACGCCGCGATCACTATTCCGTCTGCCATAGTTGCGAGGGTGATGCGCAGTTTTGCTTCAGATTCTGCGAGTGCCACCCCCGCTCTCTTGCGCTCAGTGACGTCTCGGAGGACCGCCACAGATGCCGTGTACTGTCCCGCAGCATCTCTAATCAAGGAGACATTCGCTTCCACATCAACACTTTCTCCACTTTTCCTGAGCAATTTCGCGACGTTAAGGATGTTTCCTTTCTCCAGAAGCTCAGGGTGCTTTTCGAAGATCTGCGAATGAAACTCAGGAGCGAAGAGATCCAATAACGGCTTTCCTATCACTTCTTCCTTGGATCGTTGGGTCATGCGCAATAGGGCTTCATTGCAATCGGTAACCTTGTAGTCCAACCCGACGATCACTATTCCGTCTGCCATAGTTGCGAGGGTGATGCGCAGTTTTGCTTCAGATTCCGCGAGTGCCAACTCCGCTTTCTTGCGCTCGGTGATGTCACTGCTTATTTCGAGAATGGCGGACGCATTGCCCCCCCCATCCTTCATCAGGGTCCAGCTGCTCGCGACCGTGACCTCAACGCCATCGCGCGTTACGTTGATCAGCTCCCCTTCCCACAATCCGCTGTCCATAAGCTTAGGCCACAGCGCTTCGCGCGATTCAGGGAACCTTGTATGTAACAGCGCGTTCGCGTTTTGACCTTCAGCCTCTTGCTTAGTCCATCCATACAGGCGCTCGGCGCCACGGTTCCAGTACGTTATGGTCCCTTCTGGGTCCAAGGTCTTGACGGCGTCGTGCGCCGCATCAAGCATCGCCGCCTGCTTTCGCACAGCCTCTTGAGCCGTCTTGAGAGCAGTGACATCAACAATCGAAACCACACTCCTTTTCGTTCCTGGAACCAGTGCTGCCGTCACAAAGACTTCTCTTCGCGTTCCGTCTTTTGTAATGAGTCTGAACTCATACTCTTTCGGAGCCCTGGCCGCATCGCGTCGACGTGCGCGATGATAGGTTTTTATCCTCTCAAGATCTTCCGGAGCGACGAATTCTGTCCACGGTTTCAGGCCTTCAACTTCGTTCTTACTGAAACCGGTGAGCTGCTCCAGCTTGCTATTTCCTATAGCAACAGTCATGTCTTCTTCCAGAATAGCCATGCCCGTCGCAGTACTCTCAAAAATGGCGCGGTAGTACGCCTCGCTTTCGAGCAGGGCGCGCTCCATTTGTTTGCGGTCACTGATGTCTACGAAGCTCTCGAGCAGGTACGCGTGTCCCCTGAGCGTAATTCTGCTCACTGATTTGAGGATCGGACGGCTCTTCCCGTCTGCCGTAAGCAAAACGCGTTCTGCATTGTCGACGGTCTGCCCGAGATCAGTTATCGGGCACCGTCCCACCTCGGCAGGACAGATAAATCGATGGCAGACTGAACCTATGATTGCGTCCTTCGACGATCCAAAGAGGTGTGCGCCCGTCGTGTTGACATCGACAATCGTGTGCGTTATCGGATCAATAAGCACGATCCCCGCTTGCACTGATTCGATAATGGCTTTTTGCTCGGAGATATCCCGGATTATTGCTGTTGCGAACGTGCCCTCTTTCGTTTTCCACGAGGCGAAGCTTGGCTCTGCAGGAAACTCGGTACCGTCTTTTCTACGCCACAGCGTAGATGACGGCGGCACGTAGGTTTCACGAGTGCTTAGTGTGGAGAGCATCTTGAAGAAGCCAGCTTTGGCGGCTTCTGGAAGGATTGCCGTGACTGACTGGCCCGTGATATCATCGGCTGTCCATCCGAAGGTTTTTTCGGCAGCCTTGTTCCAATAGGTCACGGTGCCCTGCATGTCCATGGAAAAAATGGGGTCCGCCGCCGCGGCGGTGGCTGCACGGAACCGGTTTTCGCTCTCCTTGAGTTGTACCTCGAAGGCGTGCCTGGCCAACGCCAGTTCAACGTTGGGAAGAAGTGAAGCTGTATCGATCGGCTTCAGTATGAAGCCGTAAGCGCCCGTGTTCTTGATCTGCTCTTGTGTGGACTCGTCTGCCTGACCCGTCAAGAAGATTACCGGGATTTCAAACTGATCTTTGATCTCGCGAGCCGTTTCTATGCCATTTTTTTCCCCTTTTAGGAGTATGTCCATAAGAACGAGATCTGGATGCAGCTCCTCAAGTGTGCGCAGAGCGACTTCACCAGTTGCGGCCACAGCCGGAACGTCATAACCAGCGCGCTTAAGGCGCTGCGCTATGTCCATGGCAACTATGGCTTCATCTTCAACGACGAGAATCGTGGTCATTCTCTTCGCTCTTCCCTATACGCGCCCCGCTTGTGTAAATGTGATGATAAACGTCGTCCCTTTCGTGCGATCGAGCGTGATGGTACCGTCAAGCTGATTAATGAGCGCAGTCACGAGCTGCATACCCAGCGAGTCGGTCGCTCGAAAGTCGAAATTCGGTGGGGGGCCCACGCCATTGTCGGCAACCGTTAACTCGCATGTACCGTTGATTTGGTGGAGGGCTATGGTAACTTCGCCCGGCGCCCCGTCTGGAAACGCGTGCTTTAACGAGTTTGACACAAGTTCGTTAATGATGAGCGCGCAGGGGATGGCGGTGTCCACGCCGAACAGGACGTTTTCGACGTCGGTAGTGATCGTGATTGCCCCCGGAGCAACGTTGAACATCCCCAGAAGCTCGTCGACCATGCTGTCGACGTAATCCCTGAAACTAATCTCCGCTAACGAATCCGAACGGTACAGCTTCTCGTGAATAAGCGCCATTGATCTGATCCGGCTCTGGCTCTCTTTGAGCATTTCGACCGTTTCTGGCTCAGTAGCTTGCTGAGCTTGTAAGCTGATCAAGCTCGATATCACCTGCATGTTGTTCTTGACCCGGTGATGAATCTCCTTGAGAAGCGTCTCCTTCTCCTTGAGGGTTATCCTGATCAACTCATCTGCCTGTAGCTTAGCGATTACCACCCCCACCTCGTTACCAATGGCGATGAGCAGCTCTTTCTCGGCTTGAGAGAAGGTGTGACGTGTAAAACTCCCCACGTTGAGCGCCCCTATACGCGTATCATAGCGATACAGCGGCACCACAGCGAGAGACTTAAGTCCCAATTCAGCGGCATGAGGCACGCGCAACGCCTCGTGACCGTCGACAAAAAGAGGTTGTCCCTCAACCAGAACACGAGCGTATGCTGCATCATCAAGGGGGATGTTCCTGATGGCTTCAACAGCGATATCGGGAATGCCGGTTGCGTAGCACAGGTTCGCACGGAGGGCGTTATAGTCGTGGAGATGGATCGTTCCGACATCGAAGTGCAGCAGTTCGAGAGTCAAATCTGTCACGGTTTTAGCAAACGACTGCACGTGAGTGGCTCGGTTTCCCTCAGCCATGATACGGTTGAGTGCCTCTATCGTGTGCGTGCGTTCTTTGACCCCCTCTTCTGCCTGCTTTCGCTCGGTATTATCGACGGCGATACCGCGTACGCCGACGACCGCTCCGTCGCGCCTGATCGGCGCGCCAAGGGCTGAAACAGGAAACGTGCTCCCGTCCTTCCGCAGTCCGGTGTAGTCCATCCGGCCGACATCGTCGAAACTCGCTCTCCGATGAAACACCGCGCGTGCTCGCTCTTTGTCGGCGTCTGTGACCACTTGAAACAAAGACATCCCCGTTTCGAACTCTTCTTTCGTGTAGCCGAACATGTCAAAGGCCGTCGCATTCACGAAGATCATACGACCAGTCGCATCTGCTTCATACACGACTACCGGCAGCGCGTCGGTGAGTTCACGGATGCGTCTTTCGCTCTCTTTAAGCGCCTCATCTGCCTGTAGCTTTGCAATGACCGTCCCCACCTCGTTACCAATGGCGATAAGCAGCTCTTTCTCGGCTTGCGAGAAGGTATGGTGTGTTACGCTCCCCACGTTGAGTGCTCCGATAATCGTATCTTGAGAATAGAGCGGCACGCTGGCGAGCGAAGCAACCCCCAATGGCGCGTGGCGCGGCAGGAACGTTGCGTAGTCCTCAGCAAAAAGAGGGTCTCCATCGATCAGAATGGCACTATATGGGGCGTCACGATAGGGTATCTTCTCAATGGCATCTCGCGCGGTCTCCGGGGGTCCCTGTGCGTACCGTAATGTGGCGTAGCGAGCGTCCATATCAATGAGGTAGAGGCCCCCGATGTCGAAATGCATCAATTCACACGCCAACTTCGTCGCTGCTTCTGCAAATGACTGCACATCACTGGTTCTGTTTCCTTCAGTGACGATACGGTTGAGTATCTCTATCGTGTGCGTGTGTTCTTTGACCTCCTCTTCTGCCCGCTTTAGCTCGGTAATATCAAGTATGATACCACGCTGCCCGACGACAGCACCTTCTCGCCTCATTTGTACAGCCCGGATTGAAACAGGGAACGCGCTCCCGTCCTTCCGCAGCCCGTCGTATTCCACCCGGCCGACATCTTCCCCACCCATTCTCCGACGAAACACCGCGCGTGCTCGCTCTTTGTCGGCGGGCGCGATCAGTTGAAAAATAGGCATCTCCGCTTCGAACTCTTCTTTCGTGTAGCCGAACATGTCAAAGGCCGTCGCATTCGCGAAGGTCATACGACCAGTTGCGTCTGTTTCATACACGACTACAGGGAGCGCATCGGTAATCTCACGGATCCGTCTTTCACTCTGTTCCAGTTTTTGCTCGGCACGCTTCTGCTCAGTAACGTTCAAGGCGATCCCGCGCATCCCTACCGGAACGCCCTCCCGAACGATCACTGAAGCACGTACAGAGATCGGGAATGTACTCCCATCGCGCCGCAACCCCGGAGCCTCTATCCAAGGCGAAGGCTCATCAATTACCGCCTGAGCGATGGATTCGCGTATTTCTTCGTGTTTGTCAGGGGGAACGAAGTCATAGAGCGTCATCCCTCCTTCGACCTGTTCTTTTGTGTAGCCGAACTCTTGCAGTCCCGCGCGGTTGACAAACGTGAGATTTCCCACCATATCCGTTTCAAATATCACCTCGGACAGCGACTCAGTGAGCTCACGGATACGGCGAGCGCTCTCACGCACTTTCTGCTCTGCCCGCTTTCGCTCGGTCATATCAAGTATGATACCACGCTGCCCGACGACAGCACCGTCACGCCTGATCGGCGCGCCAAGGGCTGAAACAGGGAACGCGCTCCCGTCCTTCCGCAGTCCGGTGTATTCCATGCGGCCGGCATCTTCCCCATCCATTCTCCGATGAAACACCGCGCGTGCTCGCTCTTTGTCGGCGGGCGCGATCAGTTGAAAAATAGGCATCTCCGCTTCGAACTCTTCTTTCGTGTAGCCGAACATGTCAAAGGCCGTCGCATTCGCGAAGGTCATACGACCAGTTGCGTCTGTTTCATACACGACTACAGGGAGCGCATCGGTAATCTCACGGAGGCGACTGTCAGCGACCCGCGCTTGTCGTTCTTTTCGATACTTTCGTGTTGCCACATCAATGGCAGCGAGGAGCTCAAGCTCATCTAACGGCTTGATGAGAAAACCGTCGGGTTCAGCCGCAATTGCCCGCCGCACCGTCGCCTCGTCAGCGTTGGCGGCAATGAAGATGATCGGAATGTCGTCGAGACTCTTGATTTGTTGTGCAACTTCGATCCCGTCCGCCCCTCCCGTTAACCTGACATCCATGAGGATGACGTCGGGTCGTAACTTATCTGCGCGCGTGAGCACTTCGTCGGCGGTCGCCGTGACGACGTCGTAGCACATCCGCTGCAATCGGTTCTGGATATCCTGCGCACTATTTGGATCATCGACAACGAGTATTATGCGTATCATAACGGTGCTTTTCTTTAAAGTGCGCAGAAAGAAGATATATCTTATCCCGCGGTGCTCTCTCGCGTCTGTGTTGTGGCTTGAGCTAATGAGCTCACGCTGAGTGTGGTGAAGCACGCAGATACCATGCCGAATCGAATCTCGACAGGTGCGCGGCACGCTGCATTGAGGGGATTCCACCCCCCCCCTTTTTTGCATCGACGTTTGAACGGACGTTATGACAAGCCCCGTTTGCCTCAATTCGCTGAGCTGCTTCTGTTTGAGAACCGAGGCCACAGCACGGTGTTTTAGTCCTCAAATTGCTACTAGAAAGGTCAGTCGTAGCTCTTTCGTATACCACTTGAATGCAGACAGAGTCAAATAGAGAGGATTTCAGCAAAAAAGTGCGCATACTGCTCCGAACTTCTAAACACGGAAAATCCCGCACGTTCTTTTTTATGGGAGACCACGCCACCATCTTGACTCACATTCGTTGTCATTTGGAACACATGGCGAACAGCCCTCTTTTGTCCCTCCAAGATTCCCTAAAATTGCTGCTCTTCTTCGGTATTGAGCCATTATCTAGGGGGGGCGGCGAAATCCATCCATCACCGAGTAGTTATTTTTTGGACACTTCACACGATAGTTAGTTAGCTGCGGTTCACGTGTTTTTCGTGAATCGTTTCTTCGAACGCGCGATCGGGCTTTCAGGATGCGTTGCGCTCTCGCTGTGCATATGGTGCACCGTGGCGGGCCAGATCGTACCACACGTGCAGCGTAACACGGTCATTATCGGCTAAGGCTGCGACGTCAGAGAGATGAAACAAGAAGGGACAACGGGGCTCGGCCAGTCTCTTTGCTTATCTCCCTTAACAGCAGAACGGTTCGTTCGTGCGGTACAAGGCTGAGCGTCTCGCGATAACAAAGACTAAATGCTATCGAGGTGAATGCATAGGCGATGCCCGGTCGTAGGGAGTTAGACACGGACATGAAAGAAACCTTAGACGTAGACAAGGTCATCCGTCTCGCCGTTTGCTCTGACCAACGAAAAGACATCCTCCTCTTGATGAATGAAGGGATGAAATCGCTTCGCGAGCTGCGGGACGAGCTCAAGCTCTCCTCTCCCGCTATCGTACACGCGTTGCGAGAACTTGAAACGAGTCATATCATTCGACAAGATACAAACAGAAACTACATGGTGACCCCCCTCGGCAGGAGCGCTGCACGCAAAGTCCTTGATTTTCAAGGTGCGATGGCGGTGCTAATGAGGGATGAAGCATTCTGGTTCGAGCACGACATGGGTGGGATCCCCGATCATCTATTTGACAAGATCGGGTCGTTACGCGATGCTACACTTATCGTAGGCACCCCCACTGATATTTTTAAAGCTTTGCGCCACTTTGTCGAGCTGTTTCGAGACAGTAAAGTCGTAAAACTGGTTTCCCCGTTCTACATTCAGGACATTGGAGAACTAGTGCTTGAGCAGTTTGCTCGCCAACAACACGTGGCGCTCGTGCTCACCGACGAGGTATCGCATCATTTAATTGACGAGATCGGTCGTGAACGTTTGAGCAAGGCACGCAGCGAGAACCTTGAGCTCTATGAGACCAGAGACAATCCCAAACTTGTCTTGGTCGTCGCTGACGCGTTCATGGCGCTTGCGCTCTATCGTTTAGACGGTGCATTTGATTATTCCTATACGTTAACAAGCCAAGATACAGAGGCGATTGCGTGGGGGCAAGAATTGTTTGAGTATCACGTCGCATCATCAGAGAGCGTGGTCCTGTAGGGGCTACACTCATGAAACGGGAGCTAGACAAAGCAAAAACGAAGAGGTGAACTCGTGGGAAAACTGACCATATTGGTAGTCGACGATGACCGAGAGATACTGACTGGTTTTATGCACATCTTAAGTGAGCACGGGTACAACGTGGAAACTGCAGAAACCGGTCACGAGGCGATTGAGAAATGCAAAAATGGCTCGCACGAGCTTGCGCTTTTGGATATCAACCTCCCCGATATGGATGGCACGCAACTGCTCGAGCAATTGCGGGAAATCGACCCCAAGATGAGAACGATCATGGTCACAGGCGACGCCAGTTTGGACGGCGCCCTGAGATCTCTGATTTTGCAAGCGAACGCCTACGTTTTGAAACCCGTCGATCCTGATGAGCTTTTGAAGGTTGTGAGCGCAACCCTAAATGAGTGACGAATGCTTGCCTCACAGGCTGCTGCAACCGCTCTCGGGGATAACAGCGTTTATCGCTCGAAGGCGTAAACTAACAAGCTTAAAAAACGGTGGTGGATACGCGCACTACCATCAAACGAAAAGGAGGTGAAAACGTATGAATCGCCAATTCTTAGCCTTTTTAATGATTTCGATCATGGCGCTGACCGTATGTAGCGCAGTCTCCGTATCGGCGGCACCAGCATCCGCCCAGCCGCAGCAACAGACGAACACAGTTCAGACCTCGCCGTCCGCCTACTGCACCGTGCACGTCGGCACGAACGAGCTGTGGACCGGTTGGCAGTACAACTACCACGAGGCATATGGCTTCATAGAGGCCGGAACCGGGACCCACACGGAGAGATCGGTCTTCAACGTGCTCTCGACGAATCTGGCGTGGCAGGCATCAAGCGTTTACTCCGAAACGAGCGTTGCTTCTGTTGGCGTTCAGTTCCGCCTCGCCGGAAAGATAACGCCGCAACAGTGGCAGAACCTCTCGCAGACTCCCGTCATCATCCGGACGACCGTCCCTTACTGCTTAACAACGACCAGTGGTGGGGCAGCGCGCCTAGTGTTAGAACCAGCCGGGTACTACAACCTCCTCACGATAGCATCGGCGCACGGGCGGACCAGTTGCGGCGTCGGCACGACCGAGACGCGGATGCCGCTGGGGGCCGTCGTGAAAGAGACCTCCGCCGGTTCGGGCGTTTACGCGGGAGTGATACAGGTATTCCTGCAGAGCTACCCATCGGCGTACCCAATGTCGGCAACCGGCAGGGCCTCCGGAGTTGCAGTCGTCTCGGACATTCAACTCGTGTGGCCAAAAACAGCTTCGTAGTGGTGAGGAGGGGCCCCTTCCCTTCTTTCCTCTTTTTTGCACGCTCGTTCCGCGCGCGGCTACGTAGCGCTCGTCTGCTTCTAAGCGTTTGGCGTGAACCCAGAGCGTTGGCATCTCTCCCGGATGATCCTGTCAGCATCGTAGTAAGTCTTATTATCACCTGCGTGGCTCAGTTTACGACGTAGAGGGCATCGTCACGCTCTGCCGCCCCCTTGGCGCAGTTAGACATCCTAAGACGCAGATGCTCTTGTGAGGAAGCACGTTGCATATCGAGGTTAGAACAGGCAGAAAAGCGATCTTTTTGGCGATCGCAAGGCGTCGCTTGACTGCTGGACAGGAGGTGACGCGTGCTCGCTCTCACCATTAACATCTTTGAGACGCTCAGCGCGTTCGTCATCGCTGTCATTGAGCAGCTCGGCTACGGAGGCGTTTTCATCGGGATGACGCTTGAGAGCACCGGCTTGCCACTACCGAGCGAGATCATTATGGCCTTCGCCGGGTACATCGTCTGGGAGGGGCAACTTACCCTTCTGGGCATCACCCTTGCCGGTACGCTTGGCTGCCTAACTGGCTCCCTTATTGCCTACGGAATCGGCGCGTACGGCGGCCGGCCGCTGCTCGAACGCTACGGCAAATATGTGCTCATACGCAAGAATGAGCTTGACCGTGGTGAGCAGTGGTTTGCAAAACACGGGGAAAGTGCCGTCTTCATCAGTAGGCTGCTTCCCGTCGTCCGCACGTATATCTCATTTCCTGCCGGCATCGTCCGGATGGACCTGAGGAAATTCTCCGTCTATACCTTCCTGGGGTCGCTTCCGTTCTGTTTTGCCTTCGCGTACGCGGGCGTCGCGCTCGGGCCTCACTGGCACAGCATCACGCGCATATCCAGGTACTTCAGCGTCGCGGTCATCGTGGGGCTCGCGGTGCTTGTCGGCTATCTCATCTACCGCAGGGCGTGGGTGATGGAACGGTTGCGTGACAGAGGTAACCAATAGGAGATTCGGGTAGGGCAAGCGTCTGCGAGCACTGACGATCGTTGGCATCCTTTCAAGAAGCTCATTAAGGGCCCCAATCTTAAAAAGATCCTATAAATGGCGGATTATCCAGTTCGGAGCTGCCAAGCCGATTGGTTCCTCATGTGCGTGTGGCGGCAAGAGCTATCAAGGGAAATCTAAGAGGAAGTGACCTGTAGAAGTTTACCAACTGAAGCGCACGTCTCTCTCCGATACCGATCGTAGTTGTAGTAGACGCTCGGCTGCGTGCGGTAGTAGAGCAGTTCCCAGCTGAGGTCGTACGTCACGAGACACCGCGAGTGTATCCCTAAGTGCTGTGCGACCTGCAAGCTGTAATCCGTACTTCCAGCTAAGGTGATACCTGACTTGAAAACGTCGAGTTCTGCTTGGAGTAGGGGACAGTTGAGGATGGCAAACATCTCCATCAGAAGAGCGAAGTTCTCGTAAGAATCCTCAAGCTTTGAGAACGTTTAGGGCACCGTATCGGTGGGTAGCTGTAATCTGCTTCGGCACGGTGACGAGATTTTGCTGTGACGAATCTCGAGGAGCTCGTGGGTTGGCATGGCAACATCACGATGAAGATCTGGGTAAGGATCTGCGGCTAACATAGTGCGTGCATAGCGGTTGCACACTGAACCATACGATGCGGCTTCCCCGACTAAGCATAAATTACAGAATTTGAGCGAAAGAGCTTGCCAAGGAGGCATCAGTCAAGCGGCTGTAACGACGGCGGTGGAAAAAAGAAAGCGATCGAACGCCGTCTGATCGTTCGAACGCGTTCATTTTTTTCGACAATTTGAACACCACCATGGCACAGTTTCGTCTGTCAACGTAAACCGGAGTCTTTATCGTATCCTCTGACACGTTCTAAGGCATCTAGGAATGTTTTGTGAGGTGGCAATCATGCGCGCATACAAAATCGTCTCATTTTCTGTAGTACTTCTTCTCATTACAGTCTTATTCGCAGGCGTTGCAGGGGTCGTAAAAGGCACATATCCCCTGCTGTCTTTTTTCTTTTTTCCTACATCTGCTGTAAGGGGCAACCGCCGTAACGCAATAAATTTGTAATAAAGCTTCAAATAGGTTTTAGCTATACTGCAGCTGCCTCGGTTTAGAATTTCTAAGGCTGTGAAACCGCTCCGTGCATGGGTCGATGCTTGGTCCAAATAAGGTCATGTGACTTTTTTTAAGAGTACGCGGGGTGGTTAACACCCTAAGTTGTGTCTTGTTCTGCACGTTAACTCGCAGCTTACGGTCAGCGTAAGAGTGCGGCCATTTGCCTTTTGAAGCTTGCTAAGCGCGCAGCCAAATAGCAACACTTAAGGTATCATATCGCTATTTGACTCGTTTGATTCATTAGTTTTAATACACGGCGGCATCATCGCCACCGCAAACTCGCAAGGGAGTGATAACGTGAAAAAGTATCTCGCATTTCTCCTTATCGCAATAATGGCCGTCTCGGTATTGAGTGCTGCAGGCGTCGTGACAACGCAGACGGCTGCCGCTCAACCCACCGTCTCGGTATTGAGCGCGACCGGTGTCGTGACGACGCAGAAGACTGCCGCGCAAGCAGCGCTGCCGGCCGTCGTAGTGAACTACAAACCAGGAGCGACGTATAGGTATGCGCCGTGGCAGTTCAACTATCAGTACGCGTGGTTCGATAATTATTCTGGGACAAACATACAGCACTCTGAAACAACGGGCGTCGGTACCGCTTACTCGTCGATACACACGACGCAAACGCAAGCCGGTGACAGCTACGCAGGAGTGGGAATGTACTGGCAGCTTAATCTCCCGAGTGGCGTGACCTGGGCAACCGTCAAAAACATGCCATGCAAGGTCACCGTGACGGGGTTCTACGTCATCGAGGAGAGGGGCAACCAGGACACTTACGCTTACGCGGCCTGGGGTCTGTATTATTCACCAAATACCAAGTACTCTCTTGTTAATGGCACTAACCTACACGTCAAGAGCGCCAGAATAACAACGACGTTTTACGGCACAGTTGGAGACTTATTTAATATCGATAATATAGCCACTCACGGCACGCACCAAGGCGGTGCTGGCGTTCAAGTTGAGACTTTGTCCGATGGCGCAGGACAGGCTTCTGCCGCAATCGTCGGCTATAGCGTCGTGCTCCAGTTCCCACAAGTGTCAGGTTAAAACTGAAAGGGAGTTGCGCCACTCCCCCCTTTTTTTCGCGAGTCGGTCAGAGACATCATAGTATACGTTTTTCAATCTTACCACACTTTCGCACTACTTTTAGACTAACTTTACCCAGACAGGCCCACCACCTTGCCTCATGAACAACGACTCCGCAGCTGTCGATGAGCTCATCCTTGAACTCGCGGACTACAAGAACGACTATGCCGATATGGCTGCCGAAAAACTTTTTCGGAAGTGCTCGACCAGTTGGGGGGCTTATCAATACCTACGAGACCGCGTGCACGATCGCTGGCTCCCCAACAGTGCACGTCAGCAGCTGCGACGAATTATCAAAAGGATTCAAGTGCAGATACATCAAAGTCGGGAATACGGGTGGGCGTATGAATATTCGTAAGCGTATTAAAACTCGACTAACACTCGCCGCCTAGAAAAAAGGTAGCACAGTAATACACTCCTTTTTCGCTTTCGAGGCCTTAAAGCGCATTGCTCGCCGTCAGCTTCAAATCGCAACCTTTATCGTATCCCCTGACACGTTCTAGGCGTTCTAAGCACATTGCAAGAGGCAATTATGCGCATAAACAAAATCGTCCCATTTTCTGTAACGATCGTCCTCATCGCTGTCTTATTTGCAGGCGTTGCAACCGTTCCTGCAGCAGCACACACCGACGCGATGCAATACCACTACAACGCGGCGCACACGGACGGTTACAGCCCCTAACGATAATAAAGAGGTAGGTGAACAAATGCAATTACGATCAAAATGGGGTGCACTTGCCCTGGTGATCCTTATGCTAGGCTCTGTCGGATCGGCGGGGTTGGTGCTCGCGAAGAGTGGCGGCAGCGCTCCTGCTGTGCAAACAAGCGCGTCTTCTTCGCTTCCGGCAGCGCTGCAGACTGCACCGCTAAACCCTGCCTATGTGCAATACCAACAGCAGAAGGCGGCCGGAAAAGTGGCGACGCAAACGGTCGACGGACAAGGTCTTGGATGGGTCCCGCCACCGTATGAACTTTCGAAACTGCCCACCGCTCCGAGCCTTGCGCAGGCGCAGGCATACCCCGCGACGTACGACCTTCGCACCCTGAACAAGGTGAGCCCGGTGGAGAATCAGGGCCAGTGCGGAAGCTGCTGGACATTTGCCACGTTCAGCTCGCTCGAGTCGTATCTGTTGCCAGGGTTGACCACGCACTACTCAGAGAACAATCTAAAGAACTTGGCCGACTTCGACTACACGTGCTGTGCCGGCGGCGATTCAGCGATGTCAACCGCCTACCTCGCCCGGTGGGGCACCACCATGACGGATTCCACTGGCTCTGCGATCTACGCAGGGCCGGTGACGAGTGCGTCTGACCCATACAATTTGTCGTGCACCTCCAGCCCGACCACATCTCAGATAGCGATGCACGTTCAGAACGTCTATTTCCTGCCGCTGAAGCAGTCACCACTGGACAACAACGCCATAAAGTCTGCGCTGATGACGTATGGTGGTGTGTTTACCGGCTTCGAGTGGAATGTGACTGCAGGCCTCGCCCCCTCCGCTTATTATAATCCAACTACAGCGGCGTACTACGATGGTAACATAGCTGATAAAAACACGGCCAACCACGCTGTGACTATAGTGGGCTGGGATGATAACTACTCCAAGATGAACTTCTCTACAACCCCGCCTGGAAACGGGGCATGGATCGTAAAGAACAGCTGGGGCACGTCGTTTGGTCAGTCCGGGTACTTCTACGTTTCGTACTACGACCTAAACATGGGCTACCAGGAAAACTCCGTCTTCACCGCTGAACCCACGACGAACTACACGACGAACTACCAGTACGACCCCTTTGGAATGGAAGGGGGCGTTGGATCGGGCAATTCTTCGACCGCCTACGGAGCCAACGTCTTTACAGCTGACTCCACCGGGACGCTTAATGCGGTAAGCTTCTGGGCACCCGTTGAGGACACCCAGTATACGGCACAGGTCTACGTTAACCCCACAAACTCCAGCAACCCAACGAGCGGTACCCTTATGTCGACCATCTCGGGCACGGCCTCCAATGCGGGATTCTCCTACGCGGGGTACTACACCGAGAGTTTGAGCACGACTGTGCCATTGACGAAGGGTGAGAAGTTCGCTGTGGTGGTAAAGTTCACCACGCCAGGAGACAATGATCCGGTTCCCGTACAGTACAAGGAAGCTGGCTACGATGACAACGCGCCAAACGCTATACCCGGCCAGAGCTTCTACAGTCTAAACGGCACCACGTGGAACGACTTAGCAGTGAAGTACGGCGCAGAAAACTCCTATGCCGCCAACATTCACGCGTTTGAGGTGGTGAGCAAGGCGAGCGTCCTCGCCGACATCAACGCCCTCAAGAACACCATTAACCACCTCCCTAACTCAGCGTTCATACCCGGCACCAAGGCCGCCCTTCTTTCTCTGGTGAGCGTTACTGAGCTTCAGGTGAAATTCAACCTTTACGGGGGGGCTGCTACGACGCTGCAAAAGGCAGTGCTGCCGCGGATGGACGGCTGTGCCAAGACCGGAAAGCCGGACAGCGACGACTGGGTGCGGACCTGTGCCGCGCAGGGTCAGCTCTATCCGCAGGTGCAGAATCTGATACAGGAGTTACAGGCGTTGCAGGGGTCGTGAAGGGGGTAACTACCTCCTACTCCCTTTTTTCTTTTTTTTCACTTTCAGCAGGCCTTGCAATCGGGTTATCGCCAGCTGCACAAATTGAACCCCTTGTGTAAGCAGTTCCAAATCGTTTTATTAGAAGCGGCTGCCTGCGGAGTCGTGCTAAGCCCGCGCTGCCATTTAACCGTTATGATTCGCCTTCCGCGACTAAGCATAAATTACACGCAAAACACCAAACATCCTCGAAACGCTAC
>Ga0224555_1000839_pt1 | contig 46722 bp, 28 predicted proteins | sample 714S23034metaG_FD_180687 | JGI IMG/M metagenome (GOLD analysis project Ga0224555, IMG submission 180687) | Peat soil microbial communities from Stordalen Mire, Sweden - 717 S2 30-34 | ecosystem: Environmental > Terrestrial > Soil > Wetlands > Peat | place: Sweden: Norrbotten County, Stordalen...
CGGATACGGGAAATCCGTTCGTCCGGTTTGATGAGGGGTGAAGTGGAACAGCGGAACCGACAACGACGGTCAGTTCAATCCGCTCGTTCCACTTCGCCTACTCTACCGTAATCCGGTAATCCGCGTTGAATAAACTTGCTCTTATGAGTATTACTGGCCCGCCAAGATGATTTTCCTTCCCATCGTTGAGCGAGAACTGCGCGTGGCGGCGCGCCGGCGCGGCACCTATCGGACGCGCCTGTTCAACGCCGGCCTGGCGGCGCTGGCCTTTGCCGTCTGTTTCATTGCCAGCCTGGTCATTCCTTCGGTTTCCTTTGTCAAGAGTCTTTTCTGGGGGCTTTCCGGGCTGTGCATGGCGTACTGCCTGGCCGCCGGCAGGCTGATGACGGCGGATTGCCTGAGCCGGGAAAAACGGGAGGGGACATTGGGCTTGCTCTTTCTGACCGATCTGAAGGGTTACGACGTGGTGCTGGGCAAGCTGGCGGCCACTTCACTGGACGGCTTTTACGGATTGCTGGCGGTGTTCCCGATGCTGGCCATTCCCCTGCTGGCGGGCGGCATGGCCAAAGGGGAGCTTTGGCGGATGGCGCTGGTGCTGGCCAACACCTTCCTCTTTTCAGCGGCCATCGGCCTGTTTGCCTCCGCCGTGAGCCGCGATGAACGAAAGACGATGGGAGCCAACCTCGCCTTGTTGCTGTTTCTGGCTGGCATCCCTCCGGCCATCGCCGGTTTCCTCGTGTCGTCCATCCCCGGCTTCACGGCGGGGCAACAGTTGTTTTATTCCTGCCCCATTTATTCATTTTGGCAGTGCGCGGACACGCACTACAAATTGTCGCCCAAGGATTTCTGGTGGTCCATTGGCATGACCTTCAGCTTGACGTTCCTGCTCTTGCTGCTGGCTTGCCGCGCGGCTCCCCGCTCGTGGCAGGACAAGCCCGTGACGGCGCGCTCGCTCCGCCGAAAGGGCGAACGGCGCTGGCGCTGGTGGCGCGAAGGCAGCGTGGAAAAGGCCAATTCCTTCCGCAAAAATTCGCTGGACCAAAACGCCTATTCCTGGCTGGCAGGGCGTCCTTATCTCAGAGCCTTCCATGTCTGGGTGGTGGTCGAAGTGGTGGCGTGTTTGTGGGCCTTCACCGCCGTGAAAACCTGGAGCATCGAAGAAGAATCCAACGTGGTGTTCGCCCTTCTTCTCAACATTATGCTCAAATTATGGATCACGACGGAGGCCGGACGGCAGTTGGCGGAGGACAAGAAGTCAGGCGCATTCGAACTGCTGCTCCCCACTCCGCTGACCGTGCGCGACATTGTGCGCGGGCAATGGCTGGCCTTGCGCCGGCAATTTCTCAAGCCGCTGGCGGTGGTCGTGGTTGTCGAATTGGTTCTCATGGTTTCCATCCGCCACCGTGAAGACGCGGCCCAAATTCGGTGCCTCTGGCTGGCGGGCATTCTGATGCTGGTCGCCGACGCGATCACTTTGGGGTGGGTCGCCATGTCGGCGGCGCTGACCTCAAAGAATCATGGCCGCGCCACGATCAAAACCGCGTTCTTCGTTTTGACGCTGCCGTGGTTGCTTTATGGCGGGCTGGAATTGGCCGCCCGCCTGTTCATGTTCCTCTTTGCCCGCCAGTTTTGGAACCCCGACTGGCCGTTTGATTTGGGCTGTTGGTTCGGGGCGGGGATTTTCGTGGACATCCTATTCGCGGTAAAAGCGCGGCGGCGGTTGCGAACGAGTTTCCGCCAGCTTGTGATGGAGCCTTCCGGGCCAAAACGGCGCTTCGCCTGGCTGCGGGACTGGCGATCGGGCAGTCCTGAACGGAAGGCTGAACTGCGCGCGAAATTCCGCCGCAAGGCGGCGGTGGCCGCCGCCTTGCTGGCCACCGGAGCAGGCGCGGTCCTTTATGATCTTCACGCCGTCCGCGCCAACGTCCCCAAGCCCGTGGTTATTTCCATCAGCATGAGCCATCAGCCGGTGCGGGTTTTCGGCGCGCAAGAATGGTATCAAAACGGCTTTTTTTTCATCTTGCCCGACGGCTCGCTATGGACCTGGGGACGGCAACACGTGGTTGCCCCGCCACGGCAGATCGGGACCAATCACGATTGGCTGCAAATCTCGTTCCATGACAGCGCCCTCGGCTTGCGCTCCAACGGAACACTCTGGACTTGGACAAGTGACAGCGACCCACCAAAGCAGTTCGGCGCCGATCACGACTGGGTGGAAGCCTGCGCCGGCAGCGGCTTCTCCGTCGCCCTCAAACGGAACGGCGCATTGTGGGCGTGGGGCAACAATAACCAAAGCCAGTTGGGCAACGGCCCCGGCCCAAATCGTCCTGATGGCGTGCAGGTGGGAACCAATCGCGATTGGAAGGCCGTCAGCCTCAGCACCAGCTTGGGTGCCTACTCGGGCCAGATTGTCGCGCTGCGCGCCGATGGAACTCTTTGGACGTGGGGCGCGCTTGTTTATTTTACGAAAAGCGCGCCGATTTTCACCAACTCCCCGGTCCCCATTCAACTCTGCCGGGAAAGCAATTGGATTGGCTTCAACGGCAAACTTGAAAACGGCGCGCGCAATCAAGCGGGTGAGTCATGGGGGTTTTCCCCCCTGGCCGGTCTTCCGGGCGCGGGCGTGCCCGTGGCGGCCATTGGCCATTTGCTCGCTTCCAACGCCGCGGCGGCTGCCTTTGGCCCGCTTCTGACCACCAATTGGAACTATGTCAAGTATGAAATGAGAACCAACGGAACATTGTGGACGACTCCATGGCCCACGTCTCCCTGGAATTGGCAGGCCGCAAGCCCGTCCCAGGGGCCATCGCTTGGCTTTGGCCGGCGCTCCGACTGGGTTTCCGTGTGGGGATCGTTCCAGACCATGATCGCCATGACCCCGGACGGAACGCTGTGGACTTGGGGATTGGATTACGGACAGGAATCGCATTGGACGGAGGTCTTTGGGGAAAGAACCGCCCTGATCAAGGAGATTATCGGGTATGCCTTCGGGGCCACGCCGTCGCCCTATCGGGGTTACTACTTCTCACAGCGATTCCCGTCTCAGAAAGAACCGCGGCCTTTGCTGCGGCTGGTTTTCACCAATTCGGCGCCGGGCCAATTCCCTCCTCCCTAAGAGTTTTGTCTTTTTGCCTGTTCTGGTAGAGTCAGCGCATGAGTATTGAATATGGATGTTGAACTTGGAAAACATTGGCCGTTGGACCCGAAGATCGCCTTTCTGAACCACGGTTCCTTTGGCAGTTGTCCGCTGCCGGTGCTGGCGTTCCAGCAGGCCCTGCGCGACCGAATGGAACGGCAGCCGGTCCAGTTCCTGGTGCGGGAATTGGAGCCGATGCTCGATCAGGCGCGGGCCGCCCTGGCCCAGTTCACCGGCGCGCGGGCGGAGGACCTGGTGTTTGTGCCCAATGCCACCAGCGGCGTCAACACGGTCCTGCGCTCGCTCCCGTTGGCCCCGGGCAGCGAATGGCTGGTGACGGACCACGAATACAACGCCTGCCGCAACGCGCTCGAATTCGCCGCCGCGCGCGCCGGGGCCAAAGTCGTGGTGGCGCGCGTGCCGTTTCCGTTTGAATCCGCCGGCCAAATTGTGGAGGCCGTGCTGGAGCGCGTCACGCCGCGCACGCGGCTGGCGCTGATGGATCACGTGACCAGCCCGACGGGGGTGGCGCTGCCCATCGAGCGCCTGGTCAGGGAATTGGCGGCGCGCGGAGTGGACACGCTGGTGGATGGCGCGCACGGGCCGGGGATGGTCCCGCTGAACCTGGAAGCCTTGGGCGCGGCCTACTACACCGGCAACTGCCACAAATGGCTGTGCGGCCCGAAAACGGCCGCCTTCCTGCGCGTCCGCCCCGATTGTCAACAATATATTCACCCCCTCTCCATCAGCCACGGATTCAACTCGCCGCGGACGGACCGCCCGCGTTTTCTGGTGGAGTTCGGCTGGACGGGCACGCTGGACCCGACGGCCTGCCTGAGCGCGCCGGAGGCCCTGCGGTTCATGGCGCAACTGGCGCCGGGCGGCTGGCCGGAAATCATGGCGCGCAACCGCGCCCTGGCCCTGGAGGGGCGGAGGATTCTTTGTCAAGCATTGGAAATCGCCGCTCCCTGCCCCGAAGAGTGCGTTGGCTCGATGGCCGCGGTTCCGCTGCCGGACGCGCGCCAGGACCATCGGCCCGCGCCGCCCCTTTACATGGACCCGCTGCAGGATCAATTGCTGGCGCGGCACGGCATTGAAGTGCCGGTCATTCCGTGGCCGGGTTTCCCCAAGCGGCTGCTGCGTATTTCCGCGCAATTATACAACAGCCGCCAGCAATGGGAGTTGCTGGCCGGGGCGTTGCGGGAAGAATTAAGGTGAAGGCGCATTCCACTTTTTTCGGTTGTCTTTCCTAATCTTAATCTTGCTCCTAATCCGCACGCTGGAGCGGGGACGAGATTAAGATTAAGATTAGGAGTAAGATTAAGACGGGAACCCAAAAAAGTGAAATGCACACCCAAGGTGAAGGAGGTCGCGGGAGGCGTTGACCGCCGCGCGCCGCGTGATACCTTGTGGCCGCCGTGATTGCATTGATTGATTATGATTCGGGCAATTTGCGCAGCGCGCAGAAGGCCCTGTTGAAAGTCGGCGCCGAGGTTCGCGTGGCCCGGCGGCCCGAGGACATCAAGGACGCGCGCGCCGTGGTGCTGCCGGGCGTGGGCGCGTTTGACGATTGCCTGCGGGCGCTGCGCAAGCAGGAGTTGCTGGGCGCGGTCAGGGAGTTCATTAAAACAGGGCGGCCCTTCCTGGGAATCTGCGTGGGCTATCAGGCCCTATTTGAGCGCAGCGAGGAGTTCAACAGTTGCGCGGCCGGACTGGAAATTTTCCCCGGCAAAGTCGTCCGTTTCTCGGACAAAACAGGAGTCAAAGTGCCGCAGATCGGCTGGAATCAACTCAACATCCTCCGGCCGGACTGCCCGATTTTTCGAGGGATCCCCGCCGGCAGTTACGTGTATTTCGTTCACAGCTATTTTCCCAAGCCGGCGGACCCGTCCATCATCGCCACGGAAACCACTTATGGCGAGCCGTTTGCCTCCTCGGTCTGGCGCGACAATGTCTATGCCACGCAATTCCACCCGGAAAAAAGCCAGGCCGTCGGGCTGCAATTGCTGAGGAACTTCGTGTCGCTGAAAGCATGATCCTTTTGGGTAGGGCGAGACTCGGAGAGCCGTAACTCGATTTCATGGGAAAAAGTCACGGCACGACGGAGTCTCGCCCTCCCGATTTTTGTCACCCCTTTGCCAGCGACCTGAGCGCGCTTCCGGGTCAGGCCTGCGAAAGGTTCAGCCGTTTGAGGAGGCGTTTGAGAAAATCCGGATGACGACGCTCGTGAACGAGTCCAAGAAAGTAAATAGTTTCCCCGTTAACAGAGTAATAAATGTAGTATGGAAAAGGGCGTGTACGGCGGCACGGAAATCCATGAGGACCAACGTGATCGCCGCCTTTCCATTTTACGATCTCGCGTGCCTGCCCGGCAACCCGTTCGCGAAAGGCGCTGGCCAAGCGATCCGAGATTGCCTGGTATTTCTTCTCCTCTGTTGCCAAATCAGCCCTGAACAGCGTGCTGAAGATCGCCTTCACTCGAGCTTGCTGAAGGTTTCTTGAAACGAAAGACCGGCATCGGAGCCTGAGAGCAAGCATTCAAGGCGCTGTGCCAACTTGGCCCTGACATGTTCGTCATCTTCGGCATGATCATCCAGGCTTTCGATCAACAGCTTGGCCAGACCGGCGCGCTCCAAAGGCGGCAAGCAGAGGGCTTCCTCAACTATTGATATGTCGCTCAACGGCATGAGTTAACCTAACCTTCAATTGACTGTTTGCGCAAGTGCTTTTGCAAAGGGGTTCTCGCGCGCGTCAGTGACGGAGCGCGCCCGTCCCCGGGCGCAGCAATGTCCGAACTCCCGCCGCGCCCGGTAAATTCCGACATCGCCGTATCTTTGAATATTTCTGCGCCCGGGGACCGGCGCGCTCCGTCGTGGTCATTTTCCAACCAGCGACCTGAGCGTGGCGAGGTTTTCCATGTCCTCGCGCAGGTCGTCGGATTTGGGGGTTTCCAGACAGCCGGGCGTGGTCTTGAACCGGGCCTCGGCGACGATGTGGCGGAAGCCTTCCAAGCCAATCTTGCCGCGGCCGATGTCTTCGTGCCGGTCCACGCGCGAGTTGAGGCCGGTCTTGGAATCGTTGAGGTGAAAGGCGGCGATTTGTTTGAGTCCGATCAACGCCTCCAGTTGCCGCAGGGTGCTGTTCCAGCCCTTGAGGGTCCGAATATCATAGCCGGCGGCGAATAAATGGGCCGTGTCAATACAAAGGGCCAGCCGTTCCGGCTTTTGCGCGCGGTCGTAAATGGCCGCCAGATGTTCCAGTTTGTTTCCCAGGCAACTCCCTTGTCCCGCCGTGTTTTCCAGGGCGATGCGCACGGGCGCATCCCTGGTCGCGCGCGTCACTTCGTCCAAGCCGGCGACGACGTGGCCCAGGCCGGCTTCCTCGCCCGCGCCCAGATGCGCGCCGGGATGCAACACCAGGAAGGGCAGCCCCAGCGCGGCGGCGAAGGTGATTTCCTGGACGAGGGATTGCAGGGATTTGGCGCGGTTGGGGGAGGGCGGCGCGCCCAGATTGATCAGGTAGCCGGTGTGGCCGAAGACCGACGCCAGGCGCAACCGCTTCCATTCCGCGGAGAAGCGGCGGATGTCCTCCGGTGCCGGCGGCCGCCCGGCCCACTGCATATTATTCTTGACGAATATTTGGACGCATTCCGCCTTGATCTTTTCCGCGCGTTCCAAAGCCTTATAAAAGCCTCCCGCCGTCGAGCAATGCGCGCCGAAAATCATGCGGTCGCCTCAAAGTTTTTCCGGCGTTTGCAGCAGGGACGCCACGCGCGAGAGCAACCGTCCGGCCGCCCCGCCGTCCAGCACGCGATGGTCGAAGCTCAAGGTCAGGTTGCACTCCGTCACGGGCACAAATTGCTTCTTCTTTTTATCCCAGGAGGGCACTTTTCTGCCCGCGCCCAAACCGAGCACCAGGGTTTGTTCCGGCAGCGGAATGGGCGTGGCCCAGGTCAACCCGAAGGTTCCGAAATTGGTCACGGTGGCGATGGAGCCGCCGGTGGCTTCGGCTGGCAGACGGCGTTGGCGCGCCAATTCGATCAATTCCTTGTAGCGTTCCACCAGCGTGGCCAGCGGGCGCACGTCCACGTCCCGCAGCACCGGCACCAGCACGCCTTCCTCGGCTTCGACGGCGAAGCCGATGTCAATGGAGGGGGGATGGACGATTTTATTGCCGACGAGCCTTCCGGCCGGAGCGCTGTTCTCGGCCAGGGCCAGGGCCAGCGAGCGCAAGGCGTAGAGGGCGGGGCCGATTCTGGGCCGGCTGACCTTGCGGTGGGCCAGCATCGCCTCCAGCGGGCAGGGCAGCGACACGGTGGCCAAAGGCCGCGTCCAACTCCGCCGCATGGCGTCGGCCACGGCCACGCGCATGCTGGAGGCGTTGCTCAATTTGTTGGTTTCCAGGTGGGCCAGAAATTTTTCAAAGTCCTGGATGGTCACGCGCCCCGCCGCGCCGCTGCCGGCCAGGCCGGCCAGGTCGGCCGCGTGCAGGCCCAGCTCATGCATGCGCGCCTTCATGCGCGGCGACATGTAACTGGCGCCCGCCGCGTGCGCCGGCACGGGCAGGCCGCGCACCATGGGTTGCACGGCGGGCCGGCCCTCCAGGCCGGGATTTTCCTCGCTTTGGGCCGGCGCGGGCGCCGCGCCGGACGGCTCCTGATCCAAACCCAGGCGTTTTGCTTCTTCGGGCGATAATTCAATATAGCCCAAAACCGCGCCCACCGGATAGCTTTCGGCCAGGTTGGCCGTGAGGTTGACCACCTTGCCGCCGCAGGGGGCGGCCACGTTCAGGGTCGCCTTGTTGGTTTCCACTTCAATGATATCCTGGTAGGCGGCCACGACGTCCCCGGCCTTGACCAGATAATTGACAATGGTGGCCTCGGCGATGGACTCGCCCAATTGCGGCATGATGATGGGCAGTTGCTTCATATTACATTTCCAGCAGATTCCGGGCGGCGGCGCAGACGCTCTCCGCCGTCGGACGATGCACCAGCCAGAGATTGGGATGGAACGGAATGGGGGTGTCCTTGGCGTTGAGACGTTGCGGCGGCGCGTCCAGCAGCCCGAATCCTTCCGCCGCCACGCGCGCGATGACTTCCGCCGTCACCCCCCCCCACGGGAAGGATTCCCCGACGCACAGCAGGCGTCCCGTGCGCGCGACCGAGGCCATGATGGTGTCGGTGTCCAGGGGTTTGATGGTGCGGAGGTCCACCACTTCGATTTCCGAGCCTTCGGCGGCCAATTCTTCCGCGGCGGCCAGGGCGTCCTGCACCATCGCGCTGTAAGCCACGATCGTCAGATCGCGCCCGGCCCGCGCGATGCGGGCTTTGCCGACGGGCATGGCCTCGGTCGGAAGCGCGGGCGCCTTGAGGTGGGAATAGAGGCGCTTGTGTTCGCAAAAGATAACGGGGTCATCCAGGGCCACCGCCTCCAGGAGCATGCTGTAAGCGTCCTCGACGGTGGCCGGCGTCATCACGATCAGTCCGGGATAATGCGCGTAGAGGCACTCCAGGTTCTGACTGTGAAACGGCCCGGCGCCGGAAGTGCCGCCGGAAGGCAGCCGAATGGTGATCGGGCACGGCACCTGCGTGCGCCAAAAAAGCGTCGCCGCCTGATTGATGATTTGATTCAGCCCCGGCGTGGAAAAATCCGCGTATTGCATTTCGATGATGGGCCGCATCCCTTCGATGGCCGCGCCGATGGCCGCCCCCACCATCGCGTCCTCGCTGATGGGCGCGTCCAGCACGCGGCCGGGAAAGTCCCTGGCCAGATTCTTGGTCGCCTTGAAGGCGCCGCCGAAAGCGCCGACATCCTGTCCGTAAATAAAAACACGCGGATCGTCAGCCAGGGCTTTGGCCTGAGCGGCGCGGATGGCTTCCAGGTAGGTAATGCTCATGGCTGCGGGGCGGGCGCAAGGTCTTTGAAGACGTCCGATAAGTGCCGGGAGGAAAGCGCGCACCAGTTCTCCTTGTAGGGGTCCGGCCCCGGTTCGCGTTGCACGGTGGCCACCGCTTCATCAACCTCTTGCGTGACTTGCTGGCGCAAGGCGCCAATGGCTTCGGCATCGGCCCAGCCTTCGCGCAGCAAACGCTCCTCCGCCACCTTCAAGCAATCGCGCCCCAGCGGGGATTTCTTGAGTTCCTCGTCAATGTAACTGGCGTCGTCATGTTCGCCATGCCCGCACAGGCGGAGCAAACTGGCGACCACCATTTGCGGCCCCCCGCCCGCGCGTGTTTGGGCCACCGTCAAAGTCAGGACGCGCAAACAATCCTCCAAATCCGTGCCATCCACGTGGCGCGCCGGGACGCCGTAACCGGCGGCTTTGTCCATCAGGTCCTCGCAGGCAAACTGGCGGCGGTTGGGGGTGGAATAGGCGTATTGATTATTGGCCACCACCAGCACCAGGGGAAGCCGTTCCACCGCCGCCTGATTGAGGCCCTCGTGAAAAGCGCCCGTGGAAGTGGCTCCGTCGCCGACGGAGGCCGCCCCCACGCAACCTTCCATCTTCTTAAACCGCCGCGCCATCAACGCGCCGTTGACCACCGAAATCATCGCCCCCAAATGGCTGATCATGGGCAGGAGGCCCTCCCGGGGCCGTCCGCGATGCACGTTGCCATCCCGCCCCCGCATCGGGCCTAGAACGGAACCAAGATACGTGCGCACGGCGTCGAGCACCGGTTCGCCGAAAGCCAGGCGTCCGGCGCCGTCGCGGATGAGCGGGGCGAAAATATCCCCCTTGCGCAAGGCCAGTCCCAGCGACGCGCTCAAGGCTTCCTGCCCCCGGCTGAGAAAGACTCCGCCGTGGATTTTGCCCGCCCGGTAGAGGCCGGCCATTTTCTCATCCAGCACCCTGGACAGGAGCATAAAGCGAAAAGCCTTCAAGTATTGCGCGGGAAAGGGAGACGCACCCTCCTGCGCTCCGCGGCATTCCAAAGTTTGCACCATGGGCCATACTTTAAGCGGGTTCCCGGCGCGGGTGCAAACGGATTCTTGGCCGCTGGGCGCGCCTGCCCCTGAATATCAGCCAAAATGAACAGGAGGAAACAGAGGTCGCGGAGTTTTTTCTCTGCTGCCTCTGTAGTGCCATAGTCCAAAGTCGTTCATTTTGGAGAAGGTTTCGTCAGAATGATGGTCAGGGGAATAATGTTTCAATCGCTTCTTCCCATTCCCCTGACCATCATTCTGACAATGGCTTTTCCTCCTGTTTACTCCTCCGGATTCGGCCAGACCCAATCGCCCGTCGTCCTTGCGCCGGCACTTGCAGGCTGCTCATGGACAACAACTTGCGAATCAAGAAATATGTGGACAGTTCAAAATGACCCTGAAATGACCCTGTTTGGCAGAAAAACCGGGGTCCGCGCGAAGAAAAATGACATTTTTTCTGGGGATTTTTCTGTTTTGCGGGCATTCTTACAATGCAAGCCGCTGATTGCCAGGAACTTGCGGAAATCGGGACCCTCCAAAAAAAATCGCGCCTAAAAACCTACGGTAGGTTTTTGGGGTTTTGCGGGTTCTGGTAATATCGCCGCGTGAGTGTTGAAATGGCTCTGGATTTGAAGGGGAGTGTGGCGCGGGTTTCAAAACCTGCCGGCTCCTTTTTGTTGGCAGGGGGGCGCTGCCGCGCCGCCCAAATATTAGGGCGAAGCGGCAGCTTCGCTCTACCGAACTATGAAATATTGGGGCTGGTCATTTCCAGCCAATCTGACCTCAACTTCGCGCCAATCCAATTTCGATCCGGCCTTAATCCAACCCAATCCGACCCAATCCAACCTAATCCGACCTACGCCAAAAAAAATAAAAGTCCTCGGAATCGAGTGACGCCGCTTTTGAAAAATTTGACTGAATTTGACTGAATCAAACCAAATATGGCCAATTTTTTTATTTTTTTCCGCCTCCAGCCGGTTCTTGCCGGCAGATTCAGACGGCTTGAAGAATTTTGTCTCTACCCTTCAATTCGATTTTCGATTTATTCGCTTGAACGGGTTGCGCCAACCATTCAATGTTAAGCTGATTTTTTGATTGCAATGCACTCTGTCCAACCAGTTAAAGAACAGTCCACCCGGAAAAAACCGGCGGCGCGCGTTTGCCCCCCGCCCACTTTCCCCCCCGGACAAGTCGTTTCCGAATTGGAAAAACACCTGCTCGTTGATGGCTTCAAATTGGTCCTCGATTTGGAAAAAAGCCGCGGCTCAACTTTGGTGGATGCGGCCACCGGCAAGCACTTCATTGATTTCTACTCCTTTTTTGCCTCCATGCCCATTGGGTTTAATCATCCTTACTTCGACGACCCGGCGGTGCAGGCGGATTTGCTCGCGGCGGCCAAGGTCAAAGTGGCCAACTCCGATGTCTATTCGGTGCCGTACGCCACGTTCATTGATACGTTCGCGAGCGTGATGGGGCTGCCGCCGCTGGAGCGCTACTTTTTCATTGATGGCGGCGCGCTGGCGGTCGAAAACGCGCTCAAGGCGGCCATGGATTGGAAGGTGCGCAAAAACCTCGCCGCCGGTCGCGGCGAACGCGGCACCGACATTCTGCATTTCACGGGCGCCTTTCACGGCCGCAGCGGCTACACCATGAGCCTGACCAATACCGACCCGCGCAAAACCGATCTCTTCGCCAAGTTTCCCTGGCCCCGGGTCAGCAGCCCCTTCCTGGATTTTTCCCTGCCGGAAAAGGAGCGGCTGCAAAACGTGATCGAAAAGGAAAAGCTGGCCGAGGGGCAAATCCGCCGCTTCATCGCCGAGCGCGGCCAGGATATCGCCGCCATTATTATTGAACCCATCCAGTGCGAAGGCGGCGACCATCATTTCCGCCGCGAGTGGCTGCAACTCCTGCGGAACATTTGCGACCAGAACGACATGCTGTTGATCTTTGACGAAGTGCAGACCGGCATGGGCATGACGGGCAAAAACTGGTGCTGCCAGCACTTCGACGTTTTGCCGGACCTGCTGGCCTTTGGCAAAAAGGCGCAGGTTTGCGGCGTCATGGCCGGCCCGCGCCTGGATGAAGTCCATGATAATGTGTTCCGTCTGCCCAGCCGCATCAATTCCACCTGGGGCGCCAACTTCTGCGATTTCGTCCGTTCCACTCATTTCCTGCGCATTATCGAAAAGGACAAACTGGTGGAAAATGCCCGCCTGCAAGGGGAGCGTTTGCTGGAAGAATTGCGCCAGATCGCTAAAAGGCATCCGGCCATGTCATCTGTGCGCGGGCGCGGGCTGCTGTTGGCCTTCGACCTGCCCGATGGGCCTAAGCGCGACCAATTTTGGAGCGCCGCTTACGAAATGGGCTTGTTCGTCCTGCGTTGCGGCGATCGCTCCATCCGTCTTCGCCCCGCCCTGGACCTCAAAGACGACGCCATTGAGGCGGCGTTGGAAGTGATCGAGGCCGTCTGCAAGAATCCCGCGCTGTAGCATGAAGAAAAAAAATCCATCTCCGACGGTTATTTTGAAAAAGCTCGGCTTGCAGGCGGACAACGCCGGCGTGTTTGACGGCCAATGGTCCGGCAGCGGGCCGGCGCTCCACAGCGTTTCTCCCATTGACGGCAAAGCGATTGCCTCCGTGCGCACCGCCACCGCCGCTGATTACGAACGCGCCATGACACGGGCGGCGTCCGCCTTCGCCGCCTGGCAATGCGTGCCCGCGCCCAAGCGTGGCGAACTTATCCGCCAACTCGGTGACGCCTTGCGCGCCGCCAAATCGGACCTCGGCCAATTGGTGACGCTGGAAGCCGGGAAGATCGCGGCCGAAGGCGCCGGCGAAGTGCAGGAAATGATTGACGTCTGTGATTTCGCCGTCGGCCTTTCCCGCCAGCTTTACGGCCTGACCATGCCGTCGGAACGGCCCGGCCACCGCATGGCCGAACAATGGCATCCCCTGGGCATCGTGGGGATCATCACGGCCTTCAATTTTCCCGTGGCCGTTTGGGCCTGGAACAGCGCGCTGGCCATCGTCTGCGGCGACGCCACTTTGTGGAAACCTTCGGGCCAGACGCCCTTGTGCGCGATTGCGACCATCAAAATCGCCGAACGCGTCTGCCGCGACAACGGCGTGGATCCGGCCTTGTTCAGCCTGGCCATCGGCGGACGCGACGCCGTGGGCGAAAAAATGGCGCACGACAAACGGCTGCCTCTGGTCTCCGCCACCGGCTCGACCCGGATGGGCCGGGACGTTGGCGAAAAAGTACAGCGTCGCCTGGGCCGCGCGCTGCTGGAATTGGGCGGCAACAACGCCATCATCGTCGCCGCTTCGGCGGACGTTGACCTGGCGACGCGCGCCATTCTTTTCGGCGCCGTCGGCACGGCCGGCCAGCGTTGCACCAGCACGCGCCGCATTTTTGTCCATCGGTCGTTGGAAAAGGAACTGACCCAGCGGCTGATCAAGGCCTACCGGCAGGTGCCCGTGGGCAATCCCCTGGAAGCGGGCACATTGATGGGGCCGCTGATCAGCGTCGCCGCCGTCGAAGCCATGCAACAGGCCCTGCGCCGTCTGCGGGAGGAAGGCGGGGAAATTCTTTTTGGGGGCCGGCCGCTGACGGGAGCAAAATTTCCGGGCGGCCGCTACGTCGAGCCATGCCTGGCCAAGGCGGGGCCGGATTTCAAAGTGGTGCATGAAGAAACCTTCGCGCCCATCCTTTACTTGATGACCTATGACACACTGGAGGAAGCCATCGCCTGGCACAACGCCGTGCCGCAGGGGTTAAGCTCCGCCATTTTCACCAACGACCTGCGCGAGGCGGAACTTTTCCTGTCGAGCCGCGGGAGCGATTGCGGCATTGCCAACGTGAACATCGGCACCAGCGGGGCGGAAATCGGGGGCGCCTTTGGCGGCGAGAAAGAGACCGGCGGCGGACGCGAAAGCGGCAGCGATGCCTGGAAGAACTACATGCGCCGCCAAACCGTGACTGTCAACTATTCCGGCCAACTGCCGCTGGCGCAGGGGATCAAGTTCGGATAAGCCCCTTGCATGAGGGCGGCGGTGCGTTTGGCCTGCTCCAATTTGTTCCACGAAGGTCCCCACTTCGGCACTTGCAGACGGTTCCGATTAGTCTTAGATTTCGCCATGAATGCCGGAACTTTCTCGGTTTTTCGGGATCATTATTCGCATGTATGCGGAGCCATTCGCTCCACATCATCTGCCGCATCTCCACGCTTACTACCAAGAGGCGGTGGCAGTTTACGGCTTGGATCCCGTCGAATTGATTTCGGGGTCGCTTCCTCTTCGACAGCAGCGTCTTGTGGAAGCGTGGGCGGAAATGCATGGCGAAGAATTGATGGAAAACTGGCGGTTGCTACAGCAAGGACGCCGGCCACAGCCTGTTGCCCCGCTGCACTAATATCGTTATGAGGCACGCCATTTGCAAAGTAAGCTCGTTTTCCATTGTTGGGCCTTATACCTTGAGTGTCGGTTTTGACGATGGCGCGTTCAGGGAAATTGATTTCAGCCCCATCCTCCAGGGCGAGCTTTACGGCCCCCTGCGAGACGTGCGGCTATTCGAACAGGTTATGCTGGATAGCGAGGTTCACACGTTGGTATGGCCCAACGGCGCGGATTTCGATCCAGCGACACTGCACGATTGGCCTTCGCAGCCTGCCGAGGCAGCCCATGCCTTGGAGCGCTGGCGCCCACAGGATGAAGCCGCGTCGAAAGCGACTTAGTGTTTTTCCACTCGCGCCGCGTCCCCGGAGTCCAACCACTGAAGCAGATTGGCGATTCCCGCCTCCTGGCCCACTCTGACTTCACGCTTTCGCCGCATCTTCGCGGGATCAGCATTCGTGGCAAGTTTGCTACCAGAGCGTCGAGGTGGAGAATGGACCCAAACCCCCACTATGGCCTTGCTTGGGGCGGGGAAAGCGGAACAATGGCGGCGGTATGACCTTTCTGCCTGTCGTGGAGCGCGAATTGCGCGTGGTGGCGCGGCGGCGCGGCACGTACTGGGGCCGCCTGGCGGTGGCCGTCGTCGGATGGGCCGTCGCCGCCTGGATTCTGCTGGCCGCCAGCGGCGCCGGCGCGCAAAACGGCGCCATCGTGTTCAAAGTCCTGGCCGTCCTCCTGTTCGCTTACGCCGCGCTGGCCGGCCTGCTGGCCACCAGCGATTGCGTGAGCGAGGAAAAAAGAGAGGGCACCCTCGGCCTGCTCTTCTTGACGGACTTGAAAGGTTACGACGTGGTGTTCGGAAAGCTGGTTTCGACTTCGCTCAAGACCATTTACGCGGTCATGGCCGTGGCCCCGGCGCTGGCCATCGCCATGGTGCTGGGGGCGGTGACGCAAGGGGAGGTCGCGCGCGTGATGTTGGTGGCGTTGAATCTGTTGTTCTTTTTTCTCAGCGCCGGCCTGTTCGCCTCCGCCGTGTGCCGTCAGGACAACCACGCCCTCGGCCTGGCCGCGCTTTTGTCCGCCGCCCTGCTGGGGGGGATTCCGGTGCTGGCCCGGCTCAAGTTCCTGCACCTGGCCAATCCGGACGCGGGTTTCATTTTCAGCCCGGCCTTCGGCTGTTTCACGGCCTTCGAGAACTACTACGACCGCTTTCACCATGCCTGGTTCTGGCTCAACGCCCTGCTGACCCAGGTCTATGCCTGGTCGTTGCTCGGCCTGGCCTGCCGCATCGTGCCGCGATCATGGCAGGATTCCTCCGCGGGCAAAGAACCCCGGCGGCGGCTGGTGAAGGTCAAGAGCGTCCGCGGCACGGCGGAGCGCAAGGAAGTGCTGGCGGTCAATGTGTTTTTGTGGCGGGCGGCGCAATCCACGATGCAGCGGACGGTGGTTTGGCTGGCGCTGCTGGCGGTGGCCTTGCTGTGGCTGGTTGTGGAAAGTGTTTTTGCCCTCAAACCGTTTGATGCCACGGCGGACATTCTCATTTTAATCCTGGCCGGCGGCGTCTTGAAAATCTGGCTGGCCTCGGAGGCCTGCGCCACGCTTTCGGCCGACCGGCGCAACGCCGCGCTGGAACTTCTGCTGACCACTCCGCTGCCGGAAGCGGAGATTATCAAAGGCCAGCGTCTGGCCCTGTGGCGGCAATTCGCCGAGCCGGCGGCGGCCGTGTTCCTGGCCAACATATTCCTGTTGTTCATGGAAGTGATGCGGCTGCCGGCGGGGGCCGGCATGGCGAATCAGCGTGATTTGCTGGTCGGCTTGCATTTGATCGTTGGCGGATCGGTGCTGGTGGACTTGCTGGCGCTGAGTTGGGTGGCCATGTGGCTGGGGTTGGTGCAGCGCAAACCCAATCGCGCCGCCCTCCTGGCGCTGATCCAAATCCTGCTGGCGCCGTACCTTCTTTTCTTCGCCTTTGACGTCATGGCGTCCGGCAGCGCGCCCAATTTGTATAGCGTGATTATCTTCGCCAATATTTTGGGAATAGGCTCGGGGTTTTTCTTCGCGCAACATGCCAACACGCGACTGGCCGAATGGTTCCGCCGGGTCGTGGCCGACGGCGTGCCGCCCAAATTCCGGGCCGAAGCCGGGGACGGCGGCGCGCCCGCCTTGAAAGGGGCGGAATGACGTTTCTGCCGGTGGTCGAACGGGAACTGCGCGTCTCGGCGCGGCGCGCGAGCACCCGCTACGTGCGCGCGGCGGCCGCCATGCTGGGCATGGTCATCGGCTTCTTCATGTTGCTGTTGTCCCTGCTCCCCGGACCGTCACGCGCGGGCGCCGGCGAGAACATGCTCGCCGTGCTCTCGTGGTACGCGCTGCTGATGACCTTGCTGGCCGGGATTTTTCTGGCCTCCGACAGCTTGAGCGAGGAACGGCGGGAGGGAACGCTCGGTCTTTTATTTTTGACAGACTTGAAGGGCTACGACGTCGTGCTGGGCAAGTTCATGGCGGTCTCGCTCAACGCTTTTTACGGATTGCTGGCCGTGTTTCCGGTGCTCGCCCTGAGCCTGCTGGCGGGCGGAGTTTCGGTCGCGGAATTCTGGCGAACCTGCCTGGCGCTGCTGAACCTTTTGTTCTGTTCGGTCGCGGCGGGGATGCTGGTTTCCTCCTTCTGCCAATCCTCCTACCGCGCCATGACCGGCTCCATCGCGCTGCTGCTGACCTGGCTGGCCGCGACGCGCATCGCCACGGCGCTGGGCTTGTATGAGGCGGGCCAGTTCAGCCCGTTTGAGCCGTTCCTGCTGCGCTCCGCCGCGAATTATTTCCGTCTGGCGCGCGCGTATTGGACCTCCCTGGCCATCTCGCATCTGATGGGCTGGATTTTTTTGGCATGGGCCAGTTGGCGCGTAAGAAGGTTTGTGGAGAAGCGCAAAACCAGCGGCGTCTGGCAGCGGGTCTTCACGCGCGACCTTCTGGGTGGCAGCGCCGTCCGCCGCGCCCGTTTGCTGGAGGTCAACCCGGTGCTGTGGCTGCTGGATGATTCCCGGCGGTTGCGCTGGGTGGCCTGGCTGCTTTCGCTGGCGGCGGTCGTCGTGCTCATCTACACGTGGTGCAAAGGGGGCGCGACGGCCTTTTTGGTCAGCCATTATGTGACGTGGCCGTTTTACTTCCTGCTGAAAGTCTTTGTGGCCATTCAAGCCTGCCGCTTTTTTGGCGAGGCGCGCCGCACTGGAGCGCTGGAGTTGCTCTGCTGCACCCCGCTGACCATGCGAGCCGTTGTCCAAGGTCAATGGATGCTCTTGCGGCGGGTGTTTCTGTGGCCGCTCATCATTTTGCTTTCGGCGCACTTGACGTGTCTCATCATTGGAATCTCGAAAGGAGCAGGCATGTTCGGCAGGACAGCAGGCGTGGCGGAGCTGTTCGCGGCCTTTTTTGTCTTTATTAAACCGTTGTTGGCCATTTCCAACAATCTGGCCGACTTTTTCGCCATCGGCTGGTTTGGGATGTGGCTGGCGTTGAGTATGCAACGACCGAACATGGCGGCGGGCTTGACAATTCTCTGCGTGCTGATTTTGCCCACGATCACTCTTTGCGTGCCTACGCTGGCGACCGACGCGATTTTTATTGCCCTCGGCTGGGTGAAACTTTCGGAAGACTTCCGTCTGCGCCAGGCGCAATGGGTCATACTCAAGCCGGAATCTTCTCCCCGGCAAGGCTAAGGCAGCGCGTGGCCTGGAAGGCTGCAAGTCGGTTTCTCGCCCACGGCGCCAATCGTATAAACGCCTCCATCGGGACAGACCGGCAATTCTCCATTCGTTCCCCGGCCGAGGTAAGGCCGCAAATTCTCTAGCGTCGGCGTGTCGGTGTTCTGCTTCTTGTTTTCCAGCGCCCATTGCTGTTTGGACGCGTCCAGGAGCCGGAGATTGTTGATGCACGCACCCGCGCTTGAACTTATCCTGGCCGCGGCTTGAACCGCCGCCACCTCGTCCTTCCTGGCCTCCGTCTCGGACACCACGCGTTGATGGAGGGTTTGAATCTCCTGCCGCGCCCTGGCCAGTTCGTTGGTCTGTCCGTGCAGACGCGAGACTTCGTTGCGCAAACGGGCCAATTCGCGCGTTTGCTCCTCCTGGGCCGCCGCCGCGCCGGCGGCCGTTTGCGCCGCGCCCGCCAGTTGCGCCTGCAAGGGGGCGACCTGCGCCGCCTGCTGCTTCAAGGTCTCATTTTCCTGGCGCAATTCCTTGAGCTTTTGCTGCTGCACAAAAAGCATCGCCAGCGCGGCCACAGCCACGGCGCAAACGATCGCGATTTTGAATTTTATACTGTTCAATCAGCGCACAGGTCTTTCTTGCCGCCAGCATCCGCCAAAGGCCGGCCTGAAGCAACTCTTTTTGCGGCGCGCGAAATTAATATTTTTGAAAAATTGGCCTTGCCAGCGCGGAGGGGGGAATTTACGATTAGGGTGGTGTTCAGCCAAAACAATGATTGAACTGATCCAGTTTCCGTGGAGTCCTTTTTGCCTCGTGCAGAGGCGAATCCTGGAGTATTCAGGCGTCCGCTTCAAAATAACCAATGTCCCAAACCAGGACCGCACGCTGGTCTGGCGTCTGACCCGCCAGCGCTATTACGGCATTCCCATTGTGCGCGATGGCCGGACGGTGGTCTTTGAAACGGAGGAGGATTCCCAGGTCATTTCCAAGTATCTGGATGGCCAACTGCAACTGGACCTTTTTCCCAAATCCTTTCGCGGGGTGGATCGGATTCTGTGGCGCTATATTGAGGACCAAATCGAAGGGGCCTGCTTCCGGCTCAACGACGTTTACTGGCGGGAATTCGTGCCCAAGGCCGATCAATTGGGCTTTTTGCGCTTCAAGGAACGAAAGTTCGGACGCGGCTGTCTGGACCAATGGCGCACCCAGCAAGCCCAATGGCTGGCGGACCTGACCCAAAAACTCACGCCCTTTGAATGCATGCTGGCCGAACGCCCGTTTTTGTTGCGGGCCGAGCCGCATTTCATTGATTTCGACCTGTGGGGAATGCTCGCCTGCTTCCTCCAATCGGGTCATTACCAAATGCCCGCCGTTCACACTTGCCTGCAGGAATGGCACGGGCGCATGTCGCATCTAAAGAAAGCCGATGCCCCTCGTGAAAAACTACATTCTTGATACCAATGTCCTGCTGCACGATCCCAATTCCATTCTGGCTTTCAAAGGCAACAACGTCCTTATCCCGATTGAAGTCATCGAGGAGATAGACCGCTTCAAAAGGGAGTCCTCCGAGCTGGGCCAAAACGCGCGCTCCGTCTCGCGCACGCTCGACGCCTTGCGCGCCAAGGGCCATTTGAACAAAGGCGTCAAGCTGGACAACGGCGGCATGTTGCGCATCATTTTCCACGACCACAACGGCCAGAACGGATCGCCCTTCGGCAATAACACGGTGGACAGCCGCATCGTCGGCCTTTCCCTGGCCGTTCACAACGCCGAACCCAAAGTGCCCGCCATCCTGGTGACCAAAGACATCAACCTGCGCATCAAGGCCGACATTCTCGGCTTGCCGGCGGAAGATTACGAGACGGATCACGTGCTGCTGACGGAGCTTTACACCGGGATGATCGAAATGGCCGTTTCGGCCGAGAAGATGTCCCGTTTCCGCATGGAGAACGAATTGGATTTGGACGGGCAGGGCCGGTATTTCCCCAACGAGTACTGCACGCTGACGGAGGAAATCAACAGCAAACGGACGGCCCTGACCAAAGTGGATGCCAGCGGCACGAAAGTGGTGCCGATTTTGGACTGCCGCGAAGGCGTTTGGGGCATCAAGCCGCGCAACCGCGAGCAACATTTCGCCTTCGACGCCTTGCTGGACGACCGCATCAAACTGGTCACGCTGATGGGCAAGGCCGGCACCGGCAAAACCTTGATCGCCATGGCCGCCGGACTCAAACGGACGGTGCTGGACCGGGAATTCCGCCGTCTGGTGGTGGCCCGGCCCACCGTCTCGATGGGGCGCGAACTGGGTTTCCTGCCCGGCTCGCTGGAGGAGAAGTTAAGCCCGTGGATGCAGCCGATTCACGACGCGCTGGAATTGTTGAGCGATTTGAACATGGGCGCCGACCACCGGCGCAGCGCCGATTTGATGAGATCGGGCACGATTGTGGTGGAGGCCCTGAGCTACATTCGCGGGCGCAGCATTGCCCATCAATTCATGGTCATTGACGAGGCGCAGAACCTGACGCCGCTGGAGGTCAAGACGATTATCACGCGGGTTGGGCAGGGCACCAAGATCATTTTCACGGGCGATCCGTACCAGATTGACAACCCGTACGTGGATTCGTCCTCCAACGGGTTCAACTACATCATCAGCAAATTCCGGGACCAGCCCATTGCCGCCCACATTGAGTTGCAAAAAGGCGAGCGGTCGGAACTGGCGGAACTGGCAGCCAACATTTTGTAACCCCCGTAATGGCGGCTCGTTCCACTTTTTTGGTCACTCCTGAAGGCGGGGCAATAATCTGAGAATTCGGACCTCGCGATTGAGAAATGGTCATTGAAAACTTCGCGCATTGTTTCATTTCGCCATGTGTGGTGTTATGTTGGCCGGGTGAACGAACGTGTTTTCAGCGCGGCCATCCCGGATTCGGCCGGCGGTCGGGAGTCGCTCCACTGGGCTTACGCCAATTACGTGGGGCGCGGACTCGTCGGTTTTTTCGCCGCGGGCAGACGGCTGTTGGCCTTTACACTCGTCACTCTGGGAGTGTTTGTAACCAAACTGGGGGTCGCTCCAGAGGTGACGTTCCCGTCAATCCGCGCCGAATTGGCCCGCTCCGGCACGCGGCTTCTGCCCATGTTCGTGTTTATGTCAGCGGCTTTGGGGCTGGCGGTCATCGGCCAGGCCATCTCCTGGTTTGGCAATCTGGGCGGCACGTACCTGGGCACGATCCTCGTCGTCGTCGTCGTCCGCGAACTGGGACCGCTGCTGGCGGCGCTGCTGGTGCTCACCCACGCCGGCGCTCACAATGCCATCGAACTGGCCACCACTCGCGCGTTGGGCGAAGTGGAGGCCCTTGAGGCGCTGGACATTGATCCGATTCATTATCTGATTGTCCCGCGCGTCGCCGGCATGGCCCTTGGTGTGTTCGCCTTGACAATCTATTTCATTCTCGGCGTGCTCGGATTCGGATACCTTTTTGCGTTTCTTAACGGTGTAGCGTTGCGGCCCGGTGAATACGCCGTTCAAATCGCCAATGCCATGAGCGGGCTGGATTTTGTCCTCGTTTCGATTAAGTCCTGCCTCTTTGGCGTCACCATCGGCATGATCACGTGTTACCAGGGATTGGCGCAGCCCCTTCGTCTGGTCGAAGTTTCGCGCGCCTCCGTCAAGGCGGTGGTCCATAGCGTCATTGCCTGCGTGCTGCTGGATGCATTCTTCATTCTGGTCTATCTGCTTGTCTGACCATGAGCGCGCCTTCCCTTCACCCGATTGTTCCCGTCATTGAGATGACCGCCGTGTCCGTCCCTGCCCAGCATGATTTGCGCTGCTGCGTTCTTGAGGATGTTGATTGGTCCGTCGCTCCCGGCGACTATTGGGTCATTGGCGCCATGCACAATTCCGGCAAGTCCGATTTGCTTGCGGTGGCGGCCGGTCTGACGCCGCCGCAAAAAGGCGTCTGCCGGCTGTTTGGCGATTCAACGCTCCCGGCGGGCGAGCAGGGACAGCGCCAGCGATTGCGCGTCGGTTTGGTCTTTGACGGCGGCAGACCGTTCCATCGCCTGAGCGTGGCCGAGAATGTCATGCTGCCATGGCGATACCATCACCACGCGGGAGAATCCGACTGTGGGGACCGCACGAGGGAGATTCTTGAATTGACAGAACTTTCGCCGCTGGCGGACCGGATGACCGGGACCTTTGGACGCGCGTGGGAAAAGCGCCTGGGACTGGCCCGCGCGCTGGTGTTGAAACCGGACGTGTTGCTTCTGGACAACCCGATGGGCGGATTGGATGGCCGCCACATCCATTGGTGGATGAGCTTCCTGGATCAATTGTCCGCCGGCCATCCGTTTCTGGACAACCGCCCCATGACGCTGATCATGGCTTGCGAGAACCTGCGTCCGTGGCGGAATCGTCCGCATTGCCTGGCTGTCTTGCGGCAGAAACATTTCGTTTCCCTGGGCCGCTTCACCAATTTAACGTCCGTCTCCGAACCCTTCGTCCGCGAACTCCTCCAGGAGGAGATTCCGGCGGCAACTTGAATAGGCATCATTATGGCTCTGCAAGATCTGACTCCGCAAATTCGCACCCGGCTCAATCGCATGGAGCGCGTGGTGGGTTGGTTTGTTCTCCTGGCCACGGCGTTGATGCTGGCCGGTTTTGGTTATTATTTATACAACGAGGCCGAGCAGCGCGGCTGGTTTCTGATCAAGGCCCCCTATTATACTTACACCGACAGCGGCAGCGGCCTGGCCGTGGGCGACCCGGTGCGGTTGATGGGGTTTGATGTCGGGCGCATCACCCGGATACTTCCCATGCCCGCGCGCGGCAAAGGCTCCGAATTCAACGTGAAGATCCAATTCGAGGTGGTGGGCACCAATTATAGTTACATCTGGACCAACTCCGCGGCGCGCTTCCTGGATTCGGGGTTCCTGGGAAAACGGCTTTTGGACGTTACCAAAGGCACCAAGGGATGCACGGTCTATGTCGCGTATCGCTTCAAGGAGATGTCATTGGACTCGATCACCAACTCGGCGCATTTCGACAAACTGCGGCTGGGCGAGGAGCTTTATGACGGCACGAACCTTGTTCTGCCTGCCTGGAAGCCCATCACAACCAACCTGGAAACGATTTCCCGTCTTGGGATTTCCAAGGTGTGGACAATTGACCCAACGAGGTTCGAGAACAAAGTCACCGCGGTCTGGAATGACCAGACCCGCCGCTATGAACCCTTTGAGGGAACGAACATCTACGGCCTGGTCCCTGTCGAACCGCCCGCGCTTATGGATCGCGTGCAGGGAGTTGTCGCTCAGGTCGAACAGGCGCTGCCAAACTTTCTAAAAATCACCAATCAAATCGCCGCCACCCTTTCCAACACCGCCGCTTTGACCTCCAATCTCAATGTTGTCGCCGAAAACGCCCGGCCTATCATGACCAATCTGGCCGTCATCACCGCCAACATCAAAGACCCGCACGGTTCGCTGGGTGAATGGCTGATCCCGACCAACGTCAACCGCGAACTGGCGCTGACGCTGTTCAATGCCAATGCCACCCTGACGAATGTCAATGGCACGGTGACCAATGTGAACACCAACCTGGCGGCGGTCTTCGAGGACGCCGGCCGCGCGCTGGACAACCTGGCCGGCATGACGAGCAATTTGAACCATCAGGTTGAAGTCAATTCGAACATGCTCACCCAAATTTCCGACATCGTTGTACACACCGATCAATTCGTTCAGGGCCTAAAGCGTCACTGGCTCTTACGCTCCGCCTTCAAAACGCGCAAGACCAACGCGCCGCCCGCCTCCGCCTCCGCTCCGCATCGCCTCTCCTCTCCCAAACAATAGTTTCATTGGGGGAGAGGGCCGGGGAGAGGAGGTTCTTTGCTGGGTGGAGAAACCCCTCTCTCCGGCTCTCTCCCCGCCAGCGGGGCGAGAGGGAAAGAGCCGCCGTCCAGGGGAGTCCTCCGTACGAACTCTCCTCATTCTCCCGGCACAAAGGTTACGGAAGAAGAATTCTGTCCTGCGCCTGAGAAAAAGGAGGTCTGGCGGGACCAGAGCGTCGGCGCAAAAATATTTGAACATTTTACTTGCGTGCGCGTCTATACATGATAGTGTGGAATATAGGAGGGCGCTTGGGCGCCCGGTTCTTTGACATTTTGCAGAATGGATCATGGACAACGGAGCGAACGGCGAAAGGCTGAATGCTAAAGGCTGATCCGCCGTCGCCGAGGCTTCCGCTAACGCCAAATAACGCCAAATAACGCCAAAAAAAATAAAAACAGGCGGATGCAGGATGACGCAAAAGCTCAATCCGGCTTCGCGACGCTCCCGCCGGCGGGGAGCCTTGACGCGGCAAGACCGGAAGCGGGCGGGGGCGGCGAATCGGCCAGCAAGGAGGCAAGGCAGAAGGATGAAACCGAAGAAATCGGACTTCGCGATTGAGAAAGGGTCATTGAAAATTTGTTATTGGTGATTGCATAACCGATGACCCATTTTCAATGATCAATTTTCAATCTTCTCCATCGCTGCCCCCTTGCGGCGCTTGAAAAAGTGAAACACGCCCCGTGTTGGAATTCGACACCCTTGGGGCTTGTTCCCGCCGCCGGTGCGGTTATCATGGGGCATGGACATCGCTCCGCCGCCGATAGCCCAAGCTGCCGCCGCGCCGCCACAAATCGAAGTGGCTGGGCTGACCAAATTATACGGCGACTTTACGGCCGTGAACGATCTGTCCTTCACGGTGCGGGCGGGGGAGGTCATCGGCTTGGTCGGCCCCAATGGCGCGGGAAAAACGACCACCCTCCGCTGCCTGGCTGGCATCATCCCGCCCACGCGCGGCCACGTGCGCATTGGCGGCTTTGATCTGGCCCGGCAACCCATCGAGGCCAAACGGCGGCTGGCCTTTTTTTCCGATGAGCCGCGGCTGTTTGAATACCTGACGGTCAGCCAGCATCTCACGTTTGTCGCGCGGATTTACGGCGTGGCCGATTACCGGGACATCGGGCGGCGCTTGCTGGAGGAACTGGAAATCGCCGACAAAGCGGACAAGCTGCCGGGAGAATTGTCGCGCGGGATGAAACAAAAGCTGGCCATCGCCTGCGGTTTGCTGCATTCGCCCCAGGTTATTTTCTTCGACGAGCCGCTGACGGGCCTGGACCCCATCGGCATCCGGCGGATGAAGGACTCGATTTTGAAACGGGCCAGGAACGGCGCGGCCATCCTGATCAGTTCGCACCTGCTCCATTTGCTGGAGGAAGTTTGCTCGCACGTGCTGATTCTCAAAGACGGACGCAAGGTCATTGACGGCAGCCTGGAAGATGTGCGGACGCGCTTTTCCCAGCAGGCGGGCGGCGGCAATCTGGAAGACGCTTTCTTCCGCGCCACCGGCGAAACCAAAGGAGAGGCGTGATTGCCGGCGCGCTTTTTTATTGCCAGTATCATTCCTGGCTCAACCGCCTGGCGGCCCGCGTCCGGCGGCTGCGGCAGCCCAAGTATCTCGCCGGGGCGGTGGTCGGCGGGCTGTACGTTTATTTCTACCTGTTCCACGGATTCAGGCCGGGACATGCCGGGGTGGCGCCGCCTTCCAAGCTGGCGCTGCCGCCGGAAATGCACGACTTGCCGCAGACGCTGGCGGCGCTGGTGTTGATGATCCTGCTGTTGCTGGCGTGGATTCTGCCCCACTCGCGGGCGGCGCTGGCGTTCAGCGAAGCGGAGATCGCCTTTCTCTTTCCAGCGCCCATCAGCCGGCGCTCCTTGATCCATTTCAAATTGCTGAAATCGCAAACGGCCATTCTGTTCAGCGCGCTGATTATCACGCTGATCCGCCGCGCCTGGGGCGGCGGCCCTTTCCTGACGCGCGCGCTGGGATTCTGGGTGGGGATGTCGGTCTTCAACCTTCATTTGCTGGGCAGTTCCTTCGCCCTGACCATGCTGATGGACCGGGGGATTTCCACCTGGAAACGCCGGGGAATCATCCTCGGCGCGGCGGCGGCGGCGGCGGGCTGGCTCTTTCTTTGGACGCGCCATAGCCTGCCGCCGTTTCCCGGTCTGCCGGACCCCGGCGGCTTTGCGGTGTTGCTGGGGTACATTGGACGGGTGCTTGATTCGGGGCCGCTGCCGTTTCTACTGACGCCGTTTCGCATGGTGGTGGCGCCGTACTTCGCGGCGGACTGGCGGCAATTCCTCATCGCCCTCGGGCCGGCTTTGGCGATTATCTTGTTGCACTACGCGTGGGTCATGCGTTCCAACGTGGCCTTTGAAGAGGCCTCGGTGGAACTCTCGCGCAAGCTGGCGGAACGCATGGCCGCCGCCCGCGCGGGAAATTGGCAGGCGGCGCGGCGTCCGAAAAAAGCGGCGCGCCAGCCCTTTGAATTGCGTCCCGCGGGCCATCCCGCCATGGCGGTGTTGTGGAAGAACCTCATCAGCGCCGGGCAATACGTCACGGGCCGAATCTGGTTCATGTTGCTTTGGGTCGTGGCGGTCGCCGGGGGCATTCTCCACTCCGCCTCCTCGCACGGCGGCGTCGGCGGCGGGGTGGGCGTGGGGGTGATGTTTTTGGTGGTGATGCTGCTGGCCATGTCGCTCTTTTCCGGGCCGCAAATGCTGCGCAACGATCTGCGCCAGGACTTGCGGGTGGCGGACGTGCTCAAGATGTTTCCCATGCGCGGCTGGCAAATCGTGCTGGGCGAAGTGCTCACGCCGGCGGCCATCCTGGCCGGCGCGCAGTGGCTTTTGATCTTGTGCGGCGCCATGCTTTGTCCGGGGCAACTGTACCATCACGCCATTACGCCGCAGGCGCGGTTGAGCGCGGCGCTGGCGCTGGCGGTGTTGTTGCCGTTCATTGATCTGATCGCGCTGCTGATTCCCAACGCGGCGGTTCTGTTTTTTCCGGCCTGGTTCCAATTGGGCAAGGATGTTCCGCGCGGCTTCGAGACCATGGGCCAGCAACTGATTTTGATGTTTGGCCAATTGCTGGCCTTGTTGCTGGGGTTGGCGCCGGCGGGCATCGCTTTTACTCTCGTTTTTATGGCTGGGTCGCTGGTTCATTGGCCGCTGGCGGGTCTGGTGCTGGGCGCTTTCGCCGCCGCCGCCATCCTGGCCGTGGAAGCGGGCCTCGGCATCCATTTGTTGGGAGGCGTCTTCGAGCGGTTTGATGTGTCGGGAGAAGTGCTGTGACGTCGGCGCGACCCCGAGCGCGCGATTTTTTCATTTTTTTCGTGACATCGCGCGGCTTTTTTGGCAGTTCTTCGTAAAGCTGACTTCGCTCACGAAGTTCGTGAGTGAAAACAGGCTGATGGTCTGGGTTCCTTTCTTCCTCCACCCGCTCCATTCGTAACAGGGTTTGGCCTTTTCCTCCACCGCCGGACTCGGATCGCGCGCGCCTTGATGGCGCAGCGTAATCAATACTAACAATTTAACGATGAATGCCTGGGTGCCTTATGAAATCTCTTTTTGCCGTCGGCGCCGCCCTCCTGCTTCTGGGCTGCGATCTCCATCACAACCGCTCCGAACACGTTGAATTGATCCTCAATCCATCCCCGCCCGGCCCCGCCACCACTTTTGAGCTGCGCTTCGACCAGCCGATGGCGGCGCCGGACAAAATCGGACGGCCGGCGGAACCGCCGCCGCTGGTCATCGAGCCGCCCCTTGGCGGTGTCTTCACCTGGATGAGCCCGCGCAGCGGGACGTTTGTGCCGGCCCAACCTTTGGCGCTGGATCGCCGCTACGAACTTTCTCTGCGACCCGGTTTGCGCCGCGCTGATGGCCGCCGCTGCCCGGCTTTTTTGCGGCGCCGCGTGCAAACGCCGCCGCTCTCGGTTGTCACTTCAAGCCCAGGACCACATCAGCCGGATGTGAATTCGGAACAAGAGGTGACACTCCTTTTCAACGCGCCCGTTCGCGCCGCCGATCTGGCGCCGTTTGCGGAATTCCGCGCCGCCGGCGGCGAGCATCGGGCGGCTGAAATCCGGCAGGGCGCCCGCGAGGATATGCCTTGGAATCATGGGGGGATGAGTGCTCCGTCCGATGTGCTTTCCAACCTTGTCCTGGCCGCGCCCAGGGAGCCGTTGCCGGTTGGACACGACTGGCGGTTGGTTCTGCGGCCCGGCCTTCCCGCCGTCGAAAAGGGATTGCACCTGCGCGCCGCCGCCGAAATCCAACTGGGCGACGTTCGTCCGTTTACCCTGGAGGGAGCCGGCGCGCGGCATTCTGTCGAAAGCGGCCCTGTGTGCGAGTTGGTGTTTTCCAAACCGGTCGCGCTATCGCTGACCAACCAATGGCGCCGCTGGATTCGATTGGAGCCGCTCGTTTCCAACGTCACGGCGGAGGTTTGCGAACGGCGCTTGGAGTTGCGGGGCGATTTTCAGAGCGAAAATAGTTACCGGATTTTCGCGCTGGCCGGGTTGCCCGCCATGGAATCCTTCGCGCTGGAACAAGGCGCGTCCAACCACATCTTGATGCCCGGTCTTGCGCCGCGGTTGTATTTTGCGGCCTTTTCCCAGGACCAGCAGGCCGCGGGGCGTCGGCAGTTTCCCCTGCTGGCGGTCAACGTGCCCGCGATTCGTCTGCGCGCCAAATTGCTGGAACCGGAGACGGCCATTTACGCCTTGCGCGGTTACGAAAGCTACTTCCGCCCCTGGCGCCGCTGGAGGACCCCCAACGAACCATTCCGGCGAGTGGATTATGATTTGATGGCCGGACGAACCGTCTTCGAGCAAGAGTTGTCTGGCGCTCAACACCCGGACACCGCCACCAACCTCATGCTGGACTGGGATCGAATCCTGGGCGGGCGCAAGACCGGAGTGGTGTTTGTCGAAGCCGAGCGCGCGGGAGAAGATGAGGATTTCCGCCCGCGCCTGGGCGCGCAGGCCCTGATGCAATTGACCGATCTGGGCCTGGCGTGGAAATCCGCCGCCGGGCAGGTGGAGGCCTTTGTCTTTTCGCAAAGCACGGGACAGCCCGCCGCCGGCGCGTCCGTGCGCTTGTTCGATGGCGAGAATCAGGTGCTGCAAGAAGCCCTGACCGATTCCGGCGGCTTGGCGCATCTGGCCTGCCCGTCCAACGCGATATGGCTGGCGGCCGCCCAAGGGAAGGACTTCCATGCGTTGAAACTCCAGGATCACGACATCCCTCTTTACGGCTTTGGTCTTCCGTGCTTATGGCGCGGCGAAACGGCGGCCGTCAGGCCGGTGATGGTTTTCAGCGACCGCGAATTCTACCGTCCCAAGGAAACGCTCCATCTCAAGGCCCTGGCGCGGGACTGGACGGGGGGCGGGCTGGCCGCTCCGCCCGCATTAGCCGGCCGGTTGGAGTGCTTTGACGCGCGCGGACAATCCTTCTTTTCGACAAACGTCCACTTCAGCGCGCGCGGCGCCTGCGCGGCCGACGTGCCCCTGCCGGCGGGGCCGTGCGGAGACTATTCCGCGTGCTTCCACCTGGACGGCGCGGATTACCAACACGCCTTCCAAGTCCGCGAATTTCAGCCGAACCCTTTTGAAATGGCCGTGCAAGCCAGGCCCGAATACGCGGCTGGCGACAAGGTGGAGATTCCCGTTTCCGCCCGGTATTATTTCGGCCAGCCTCTCTCCCGGGCGCGCGTGCAATGGACGATGGAGGTGGACGACAGCGACTTCAAGCCGGCCGGTTTCGAGTCGTTCAGTTTCCGCCGCGCTTTGACCGCCCCGCATCTTGCCTTCTCCGGCCAGACACAAATTTCCAACTCCCCCGGCTGTGTCATCCGGCCGGAAATGCCTTCCAATAACGCCGCGCCCGGGCCGCGCACGGTGTCGTTGTTGGTCGAGACCACCGACCAGGATCAGCAAACCGTTGCCGGCCGCGCGCAGTTCCTTTGTCACGGTTCGGATTTTTACCTGGGCTTGAGCCAGACGAACGCGGTTTGGACCGCCGGCCGGGAATTCCCCGTGCAAATAGCGGCTGTCGGGACTGGCGGCGATCCCTGGCCGCGGCCGGTGGCCGCGCACCTGCGGCTCCAGCGCGAGGACTTTCAGCCGGTGCGCGTGCAAGGCGCGGGCCGGACCATCCGCTATCATACGCAATCGGTTTTTTCCAACGTGCTCGAACGTGACATCGAAATCCGCGGGCGGGCGACCCAGCTCCTGGCCGCCGCTGAGGCGGGACAATACGTGCTGGAGATTTCCGCCGCGGACGCGCAGAGGCGCCAGGCGGCCAGTTCGATTGAATTTTCCGTCGCCGCGCCCGGCGATCTGGCGTGGGATTATCGCAATGAATTTCAAATGGAACTGAAACCGGATCGCGCCGCATACGCGCCTGGGGAAACGGCGCGGCTTTTGGTCAAGGCGCCTTTCAGCGGCGTGGCGTGGGTCACGGTCGAACGCGACAAAGTGCTCCGCTCGTTTTCCACCCAATTGCAAGGCAACGCGCCCGTGATCGAACTGCCCATCGCGCGCGACGATTCGCCCAACGTCTTTGTCTCGGTCATGCTGGCGCGCGGCTCCCAGGATTGCCCGCGCCCGGTCAAGGAACCGGAGTACCGCCTCGGCTGTTGCCAACTGCCCGTGCGCGACCCGGACAGCCGGCTGGCCGTGTCGGTCGCGTGCGCGGAGACCCATTATCTCCCCGCCCAACAAGTGGAGGTCACGGTCAGCGTCAACGATATTTCAAACGCTCCCGTAGCCGGCGCGGAAGTGACGCTTTACGCGGTGGACGAGGGCATCCTCAGCCTGGGCGATCCTGGACTGCCGGATCCGGCCGCGGTTTTTTATGCGCCGCGTCCCTTGGCGGTCAGTTCCTGCATTTCCCTGCCGAACCTGCTATCGGAAGACCTCGAACCGCCCCGTTATGCCAATAAAGGTTATATTGGAGGCGGCGGCGGGCGGTGCCGCGTGCGCAAGAATTTCCTCGCCTGCGCCTTTTGGAAGGCGGATTTGGCCGCCGGCCCGCAAGGATCGGTCCGCGCGACGTTCCCCGCGCCGGATAGTTTGACGCGCTACCGCGTCATGGCGGTGGCGCATCTGGATGGCCGCTTCGGCGCCGGGCAATCGGCCTTTGAGGTCAGCAAACCGTTGCTGATCGAACCGGCGCTGCCGCAGTTCGCCCACGTGGGCGATCAACTCATCGCGCGCGCCGTCGTTCACAACCAGAGCCGCCATCAGGGCGCGGTCGTTGTCAAATTGGAACTGGATGACAAGGCGCGGGCCGACGGCGCGGAGAAACTTGTGCCAATTGCCGCCGGGGGATCGGAGGCCGCCGAGTTCCCCGTCACCTTGACCGGCGCGGGCACGGCGAAATGGATTTGGCGGGCGTGGTTCGCGGACGCGCCGCGCGAATTCACCGACGCCGCCGAATGCTCGCTGGAGGCCGGATACGTTGCGCCGCTGCTGCATCAAACGCTCTCGGAGACCGTCGAGGGCCTTTCGACTAATTTGTTCGCCAAAGCCAATCCGCAGATTCTGGCTGGAACCGGCACGGTGACCATCCGTGTTTCCAACACGCGCTTGAGCGAGTTGGGTGAGGCGGTCTCGCAGTTGTTGCATTATCCCTACGGCTGCGCCGAACAAACCGGCTCCAGCATGCTGCCGTGGATTGTTTTGAGCGACGCGCCGGCGCTGCGTTTCGTCCTAGGCTCTCATTCGAACGAAGCCGCGCGCGCGATCAACGCGGGCGTGGAGCGGCTGTTTACGATGCAAACGCCCGGCGGCGGACTGGGCTACTGGCCGCAAGCCAGCGAACCGATGCTCTGGGCCAGCGCCTACGGCGCGATGGTGTTGAGCCTGGCCCAGCAGCGCGGCTGGACGGCGCCCGAACCGGAGTTCGGCAAACTGCTTTCGGCTCTGAGCGCGCAATTGCGCGAACCCAGCGACGCCGAAAACTCCTTTTCCGACACTTGCCTGGCCCTTTACGCCCTGGCCCTGGCCGGGCGGGCCGAACCGGCTTACCACGAGAAACTATTCTCCTTGCGCGGCCGGCTCTCGTCCGAGGACCGGGCGCTGCTGGCGCTGGCCATCCTGCAAGCCGGCGGCCCGCCGGAGATGGCCGGGGAATTGTTGACGGCCAACCGCGACGCCCGCCGCACGGTGTCCGAAGACTTCCATTGCCCGCAGCGCGAAATGGCCGTACGCCTCCTGGCCTGGATTCGATTCCAACCAGCATGCCGGGAAGTGCCGGCGCTCTTTGAGGCGCTCATGCGCCAGCAGCGCGACGGCCACTGGGGCACAACCCAGGGCAACGCCTGGGCGCTGCTGGCTCTGACGGAGTACGCGCGCCGCGTCGAAGGCGCCCTTCAGCCCGCCGCCGGGGAATTGCGCTGGCGCGGACGGACCATTCCTTTCCGGCTGGACGGGGGGCAGCCTTTGTTTGAGGAGACCTTCGTCCTGCGGGGAGACACGGAACCGTTTCCGGCCATCCTGAATTCCGCGCCGCAACGGCTCTACGCCTCGGCGGCGCTTGAGATTCGTCCGCCCGGCTCCGCGCAACCCCGGCAGGACGAGGGATTCGGATTGCAACGCCGCTATGAGCGTTTGGACGGGGATAACCGGCCCTGCGGCGGACCGCTGGCCGTCGGCGACCGCGTTCTGGTCACGCTGGAATTGTCGGCGCGGGAGCGCGCGCGCTACGTGGTGGTGGATGATCCGCTGCCAGCCATTCTGGAACCGATCGCCTCCGGCTCCGGGGCCGGTGGATCTGAAGACTGGCGGTGGGATTTTCGCGAGTTCCGCAAGGATCGCGCCCTGTTCTTCGCCAACGAGTTGGCCGCCGGAAACTACACGCTGCGTTATGCCGCGCGCGTCCGCGCGGCGGGCCGGGTGTCCGCGCCGGCGGGCAAGGTGGAGGAAATGTATCACACGGAACGTTTCGGGCTGACCGGGACGCAAATCCTGGAGGGCCAATGAGGCGGCGGCGTCTTCTGGCGTGGCTGGGCGCGGCGCTCTTATTGACAGCGAGCGGGCCATTTCTGCTTTCCTTTGTGCCCCTGCCGCCGGCCCTGTCCGAGTCTGCGCGGCCGGCCACCGGGTTGCTGGACCGGAACGGCGAGCCGTTGCGCCTGGTGCGCGACGGCGACCGCCCATTCCAACAGCGCGCGTCTCTGCCGGACATTCCGCAGGCGTTGGTCAGCGCCACGCTGGCGGCGGAGGACAGCCGGTTCTGGCGTCATCACGGCGTGGATGGGCGGGCGGACTTGCGGGCCGCCTGGCAATGGGTTTGGAACCGGCGCGTCATCTCCGGCGCCTCCACCATCACGCAGCAGTTGATCAAGTTGAGCGCGCCCCGGCCGCGGACGTTGACGGCCAAGATCATCGAGTCGGCGCAGGCGCTCCGCCTGGAGCAAGTCTGGGACAAACAGCGGATTCTGACCGAGTACCTGAATCGGGTTGATTACGGCAATTACAACCTCGGCTGCGTGGCGGCGGCCCAATTTTACTTCGCCAAACCCCCGCGCGACCTGAGCGCGGCTGAATGCGCGCTGCTGGCCGGGTTGCCGCAGTCCCCGGCGCGCTTGAATCCGCGCGCGCATTTCGCCCGCGCCCTTCGCCGCCGGATGTGGATTCTCACGCGCATGCGCAAAGAGGGCTGGCTCAATGAGGATGAATTCCGGCGCGCGGCGCGCGAACCCTTGCGGCTGGCTCGCGGCGGACGCGCCTTCGAAGCGCCGCACTTTGTTGATCTGCTTTTGGAACAGGGCGCGGTGGCGGCGGAAAACTCCAGCGTCCGCACGACACTGGATTTGGGCCTCAACCGCCTGGCCGGGCAAATTCTGAACCGGCAGCTTGGCGCGTTGCAGTCCCAACACGCCGGGCAGGGCGCGGTTGTGGTCATCGAGAACCAAACCGGCAACGTGCTCGTCCTGGCCGGATCACGCGATTATTTTTCGGCGCCGGACGGGCAGGTGGATGGCGCGTGGGCGCCGCGTTCGACCGGCTCGGCCTTGAAACCGTTCCTCTATTGGCTGGCGTTTGAGCGCGGCGCCACGCCCGCTTCCATCGTGGCGGATGTCCCAACGGATTTTGCCACCAGCACCGGCTTGTTCTCGCCTGTCAACTATGACCGCCACTGTTACGGCCCTGTCCGCTACCGCGCGGCCCTGGCCAATTCGCTCAATATTGCGGCGGTCAAGGTGCTGGATTCGCTGGGGGGAGCGGGGCCGTTGCTCGAATTGCTGCGCAAGTGCCGGCTTTCCACGCTGACGCAAGCGGAGGACTACTATGGACTGGGCCTGGCCATCGGCAACGCGGAAACGCGCCTGCTGGAACTGGCCAACGCCTACGCCTGCCTGGCCCGCCTGGGCGTTTGCCGCCCGTACCGCCTCCTGCCGCTCCCGCCCGGCCAAACTGCCGGCGAGCGAGTGGGGGGAGCGGACACGGCCTGGCTGATCGCCGACATTCTGAGCGACAATGAGGCGCGCGCGGCGGCCTTCGGCCCGGAATCTTCGTTGCGATTTGATTTTCCGGTGGCGTGCAAAACGGGAACCAGTTCGGATTTTCGGGACAATTGGGCCTTTGGCTACACGCCGGAATTCACCGTTGGGGTGTGGGTGGGGAATTTTGACGGCTCGCCGATGCGGCATGTTTCCGGCGTCACGGGCGCGGCGCCCACGATGCACGAGCTGTTCACTTATCTTCACGCGCGTTACGGGACGAGTTGGTATGCCCGCCCGGCGGAGATCGTGGAACGCCGGATTGATCCGCTCACCGGCCATCTCTCATCGCGGCCGGACGCTGTCAATGAGAAATTTTTGTCCCGTGCCCCGCCGCCCGCCGGCGGGTCCGGCGATTACGACGACGCCGGACGCCTTCGCCTCGGCCCGGAATACCGGGAATGGCTGGCCGGGGCCGACAACTGGCTGGGCGGCCGGGGCGTGCCGTGCGAGACGACGCCAACCCTGCGGGTCGCGTTCCCTCCGCCCGGCTCCATTCTTTTTCTTGACTCCGATCTTCCCGATAACGGCCGCCGGCTTTATTTGAGCGCCCAGGGGGCGGAGGAGGCCGAATGGTCCTGCGATTCGCTGGCATGCCGCCGCGAGGGCGGACGAAGCGTGGCCCTGCTGGCCTTGGGCCGGCACGAATTGACCGTGCGCGATCCCCGCACCGGCGCCGCGCGGCACACGTGGATCGAAGTCAAGCAGCGCTGACGACGTCCGCCAGGTCCAGCTCCCATCCCGGCAGCGCCTTGGAAACCAGCTTCCCCTTTTCCGTGGCGGCGCAAAGCCGTTGATAAAACGGAAAAAATCAGGGGCCGAGCGCGTTGTTGTTGGGGGTCAGGATTTGTTTGCCCATGCCCGGACCGGACCAGGCCACGTGCAGGCTTGGCTCGCCTGTGGCGTGAACGTATTCGATTTTGACTTCCACGGGCCGCCCGCCCTCGAGCTTGATTTTTGCGGAGATTTCCTTGCGTTGAGTTGCTTCCTTGTGAAACGCCAATTTGGAATTCACAAATAATTTTACTTGATTGTCGCCGTCGGCGTAAAAGGTGTAGGTGCCTTTGGCCGGCGGGATGATCGTGCCCGTCCAGCGCGCGGAAAAGTTTTCCTGGGGGACGCCCGCCGAAGCGTCCGGCGAACCGGTGCCTCGTTCCAGCCCCAAATCAAAGTCAATCATGGGCGTGACGGATTTTTTGGCCAGTTGGGCGAAATTGGCATCTTTGTAGTATTCCACGGCGAACAAAGGCGCGCTGGCAAAGCCTGCCGGTCCCAGCAGGGCCTTGATGTCGTCCAAGGACCAGGGGTGGCCATCCGGGTACACCAGGCCGTGGAATGGCTTGGGCGTTTCATCGGTGCGCGGATGTTCGCGCTTTTCATCCCAGGTGAAACGGCAGTTGTCCCGCCCGATGCCGAATTCCCAAACGATGAACCCGGTCTTGTCTTTGAAATGTTCGACAATGCCGGGCACGGTTTGGGTGCTGCGGTTCATACATTCGGAGCAAAGGGAATCCGGCGTGCCGGTGAAATCATAACCGCGGTACTCATGCCACGACTTGAAATCAGAATACGGATCGCCGGCAAATCTCTCCCCGGTCGCCGTGAGCGGAATCGTCGTGCCCGTTTCGTGAATCCAACGGTAAGCATCCAGCATCAACTGCCTGGTTTCCGGCGATTTGTTGGGTTCGTTGTAAGTTTCCCAGAAGGCGATCCGTTTGTCGTCTTTGTGCGCGTTGACAATGTCCTGCACATAGGCTTTGAGGCGCGGTTGGTGTTTCGCGTAATGCCGGCGCGCGTCTTCACCGGGAGAAACGAGCCAGCGGCTGTTATGGACGCCAAAAATGGGCGCGGGATATTTATAATCCTGCGAAAGAATCGCCTTGTCGGGTTGGTTCCAGCAATCATCGAAAAAGACAAATTCAGTCTTGATGCCGTACTTGGCGGCGCGCGTCAGAAAATCCTCAATGTTCCTGAGCAAGGCGTCCTTTTTCTTGAGGTAAATGAAATAGTGCAGGTAAACGCGGACGCAATTGATGCCGTAAACGGAGGCGTAATGCAGTTCGCGGTCGTTGATGGCCGGATCGTATTCGTCCCATTGCTGGGCTTCGTTGACGTCTGTTGTCGGCACAAACACCGCGCCTTTGACCCACCGCCAATCGGCCTTGTAACTGAGGGGCGCGGGCGCGCCGGGGTTGTCCGCCGCGCCGGCCGCAACGCTCAAGGGGGACAGCACAAACGCGGCGGCGGCCAGGGCTGTCGCGCCCTTGGCCAGCCGCAAAAACCAGTTGGACTTTATCATGTTGCAACCTTTGATCGGCTCAAGCAAACCTGAGCGCGGGCGGAAAATAAAGCTGAAACAGCATGACAGGCCGGCGGATTTTCGGTATGTTGCTCGCGCTTTGGAACAGTAACATGCGAGATTGAGCCATGACAAATTTACCCACTCACAATCGGCGGACCTTTTTGAAATCCATCGGCATGGCCGGGGCCGGGATGGCTTTGAGCCGCGCCGCGCTGGCGGAAACACCGGACATCCAGGCGTCCAAGCGCAAACTGGGACGGCATGACGAACTGGTTTCCTCTCTTGGCATCGGCGGCCACACTTTGGCCCTGGCCGGAACGGTCGAGGAAGCGACCCGCATTGCCCATGAGGCCATTGACCGCGGGGTGACGTTCTTCGACAATGCCTGGGAATATCACGACGGCCGGGGCGAGGAATGGATGGGCGCGGCCTTGGCAGGCAAGCGGGACAAGGTGTTTCTAATGACCAAGGTCTGCACTCACCTGCCGGGCCGGCAGAACAAGGCGGCAGCCTTGGGGATGCTCGAACAGTCCTTGAAGCGGCTCAAAACGGACCACCTTGATTTGTGGCAGGTGCATCAGATTGGGTCGGAAGCGGAAGCCGACGCGATTTTTCTGCCGGGAGGAGCGTTGGAGGCCGTCGAGCAGGCTCGCAAGCAAGGCAAGATTCGTTATTGCGGCTTCACCGGGCATCTCAATCCCAGGCTTCATTTGCGGGTGCTGGCGCACAAGTATCCATTTGACACGGTGCAGATGCCGCTGTCGGTCTTCGATTCGCACGAGGAGGGATTTCAAAAGCTGGTCTTGCCGGAACTGCTCAAGCAAGGGATCGCCCCGCTGGCGATGAAAACCCTCGGTGGCAACGGGCAGTCGGTCAAGGATGGCGTGGTTACGGCGGAAGAAGCCCTGCATTACACCTTGAGCCTGCCCATTACGACGCTGATTTCCGGCATTGATACGCTGGCGTGGCTGCGGCACAACGCGGGCGTGGCGGCCCATTTCAAGCCATATTCACCGGAGCAGATGAAGGCGCTGGAGACGCGGTGTTCGGCCAGGAAAGAGTATGAGCCATATCGCGCTTGGGCATACCTGGACGGCCAGGCGCATTACGCCAGATGGGCTTGAAGAGAAGACTTTGGGCCAGTCATCTTGGGCTATCCATCATGACCAATAGTACATTTTGAGATGTCAAGATTTGGCTAATTCATTTCCCAGGATTATTCGCCGAAGACCTCGCGCACCGCTTCCAGTTTCATTTCCCGGGATACCATAGAATCTGGAAGAAATCCACGCCGTGGCTGGACGCGGCCAATATCTCCCGATCCATCGTCTCCTGATCGAGGTGCCCTTTGATGTGCTGCGTCGGCGGTGGGCATGGCCATCGTGTTCAACCCGGCGTCCGTGGCGCGGAAGCTGGCTACGGAGTCAGGTGTTCTTTGAAATAATCGTTGTGGGCGGCGATGGAGCACTGGGGCAGATCGCCGACCTTTCCGATGGTGTAGGTGCCGCCTTCGGGGCATTTGAGCATCCCATGCCGAAAGTAAGGCTCCAAGTCAGCCTCTGTTGGGGTGTCGTTCAGACCGGCCCCATGCTCCTCCGCCCACTGTTTTTTGACCTTGTCAATGCCGCGCAGATGATTCGCGCATCCAATGGCGGGGGCATTGGGGTCTGGTTTAACGTCCTCGTTGCCGCAGCCCGAGAGTGACAAGCCCAGCAGGCACGCCAAAGCGAGGTTCGATATGACTTTCACGGTCCGCTTAAGGCTCAGGGTACCCTGCCCAATTGGCCTGGGAAATCGGGTATGAGGTGCGCGCTTGCAGCCAGTTCAAATCTATCAGGTTAGCCCCGGTGGCAGTTGGCTGGCCTGTGCCCCAAACTTCATTCTCGGTATCACCTTCTGTCTGACTAGGACTGCCTTGAATGAACCTGGCGGCCCCTAAGATAAGCCCGCGCCATTTGTGAATTTCGGCGTGGCCGTCAGCGAAGGAAAACGATCCCGCCCTGTTGTGCAGATTGCTTGGCATATCAATAAAATCACCGGCTCCGGCGTGATCCGCGCACTGAACCGCCATGCCGGAGTCATTGATGCAGTCTGGATGCTCCTCTCCAAAGACCCACAAATTCACAGGGCTGGGGTGGAGCATTTGGGCCGTGGTCTGGTAAACATAACCGTAGGTCTGACAGTTGTTATCCGATCCTTCGCCGCCAAGCCATTGACCTGTCACCGGACCATTGGCCTGTCCACCGTTCGCTGGACCCGGACATCCATTTTGGGTTACTGTGGTCCAGCAGGTGCCGACAGCCTGGCTGGCCGAGTAACTGCGGACTCGCGGACCCCGCGCGTCAACCATGCTCGGGTCCGCCGGACACATGTAAAGGAAGGGGTCTTTGATGTAGGGGGTGAAGAAGGAGAAATAGCCGCTGGCCTGCCCAAGGGCGGAACCCGGATAGGTAATCAGAAACTGCCAGTTGGTGGCCACGGTGCCTCCATTGTAGATGTTCTGGCCCCAGTCCATCGCGCATTCGGCCCAGTTGGGCTGCCCCGGCTGGTTGGGAAACCAAAGCCCCTTGCTATCGTCCGCGTACATGATCGCCGCCATCATCAACTGCTTCATGCCGCTGATACACTTGGTTTGCTGGGCCTGAGCTTTGGCCCGCGCCAAGGCGGGCAGCAGCAGGGAGGCCAGGATGGCAATGATCGCGATGACGACCAACAGCTCTATCAAAGTGAAGGCCCGCCGAAGGCCACGGTTCGTTCCGGCTGAATTTATCGGCGCAGCAGAGGGCAAGCCTCTGAAGAAATCACATCTGTTCTGCTTCATACATTCAAGGTATCTCTAATGCTCAATTTGGCAAGTTTAATTGTGTGAATTCTGCGTGCCTTTTACATGGGGCGGAGGCCGGCCTGCCATCACGCATGGCCATGCCGCCGCCCTTTTGCCTTCCAAGCCCGCAAAGCCTTCCTGGCTTACGGCAATTGCAGGCGGTAAAAGGTCTGTCCGGCCGACATCGGCACGGTGACCTGATTCTGGTTGTTGGTGACCAAAACCGGGCTGGTCACGTTGACCCAGCCGTTGGTGTTGGCCAGATTGGAATTGGATTCCAACTGATACACGGAAGAGGCGACCGGCCAGGACAGAACGATATTCCCGCTGGAAGTCTGGGCCGTCAAATCCACCAAGGGGATGTACTGGAAGTTGGCGATCGTTTGAGTCGAAGAGGTTCCACCGTCAGAGCCGGTGAACCCGACATAAGCGATATTGGTTCCCAGCACCGCAGGGATATTTAAGTTCGTGCTCATCGAAGCCGTTTCGAGCGTCACGGTGTCCAGGAAGGACGCGGTGACGACGCCGCCCACGCAGGTGATGGTGACGTTGATGGGATTCCCGGTGGAAATGTTCACCGGCTCAAGGTCCAGCAGAGGGGCGGTGACAATAATGCCATTGGTGGCAAAATAAGCCCCCTGGCCGGAGTAAAGATTCAACTCCAAGGCCGCGCTGTTGGTGATGGAATTGGTGGCATTGGGAGCGCCATACCCCAGGCTGCCGCCGCCGCCGCCGAGGGCCGCCGCGCCGCGCGGATCGTTCTGCACCACGAAGCAAGCGCCGTCGGCGTCATTGCGGTAGCCGCGTCCATTGACATCCGTGTAAGTGAAGGCGGCCTGGAAGGAACCCACATACACCGTGTTGCTGAAGAAGAAGGACATGGACTCGTCGAGCGCGCCGTCGGTCAGTTCCAGGGTGTTGTTGCCGGTGTAACCGCCGTTGTAGGCCGGGGGATTGGCCGCGGTGGAGATGAAGTTGGAAGTCCAGCCTGTGCCAATGTTGTTGAAGGTCAGAGTTGGCAGAACCGTCAAGACGCACGGGCCGGCGGAATTGACGCCGAAGGAATTGGACGCCACGACCGAGTAGGAGCCGGCATCGCCCGGAACAATCGGGCTGATCGTCAGGACATTGGAGGTGGCGCCGGAAATCCGCGTGCCGTTGTTCAACGGGACTCCATTAAAAGTCCAGTAATAATTGATCGGCAGCGTGCCCTCCCACACGGACGGCAACGTGAGGGTCGAGCCGGCAAACACGGTTAACGCGGAGGGCAGGGAGAAGCCGCTGGGCGCGCCCGCCAGGACGGTCAATTGAGCCGAGGCATTGATGCTGCCGAACTTGTTTGTCACCACCACGGTGAATTGATCCCCGTTGTCGGAGGTGGTGGCGTTGCTGATGGTCAAAACAGGAGTGTTGACGCCCGAAGCGGTCGCGGTGGAACCGGGCAATCGTCCGTTGGCCAGATTGTTGCCGTTGAATTGCCATTGGTAAACCAGATTGGCGGAACCGAAAGCGCTGGAATCGAACACGGCCGGCGCGCTCTGGTTTTGCAGAACCGTCAGGTTGGTCGGAACCACCTCAAAGACCGGCGCCACGCCGGAAGCCAGATAATGGTTCAACACCTGGTTGCTGGTGAGCGGGTAATTATAAATGGCCACGTTGGCGATCAAGCCATTCAACTGGTAGTTGAAATTGTTGGTGCTGGTTTGCTGCCTTGCCCCGATGGCCACCGGGGCCGCGTCGTTGGAGAGCACCCCCGGCGGATTGGTATAAGTGATCGTCTGCGAAGCCCCAAGCACGCCGTTGGTATAGAGGTACTCGTAAGCGACGTTATTCGATTCGTACAAAACACCTACGATGTGATACCAGGTTTGAACAGCCGGCGCGACATTGGGCGAAGCGGCCGTGGGCGAGTTACTGCCGGCATTGCGGAAATAGAAGCGGAAGGCATTGGACGTTCCGCCCTCGTCAATCTGGAACTCCTCGCCGCCGCCGCCATATCCTTTGCCCACGATGCCCGCGCTGCCGACTAACTGATTGAGATAAACCCAAGCCTCAACGGAAAAGCTCCTGTCGGTGTTGGTCGGGCTGAAAAAGTTGATGCCATTGATTCCCGTGGCAACATTGTCCTGGACAACATTGCTTCCGTTCACCTGCGCTCCAAACTGGGTGGCGACATCATCCGAGTCATTGGTGCTATAACCCGGCGTGGCTTGCAGGATGACGTTGCTGTAATAGCCATTATGACTGTTAATGCTGTCATAGGCAATGACTCCGTCATTGGGTTGATTGTTCGGCCCCTCATCCAGGCGGAAGAGCGCCATCGGACCGTCACCCAGGATGGTGTTGATGTACGTGCTGGACGGGGCTGCGACGCTCGCGACCACGGAGCCGCTGTTAGTGACGCCGTAGGCGTTGCTGGCGGTGCAGAAGTAGCCGTTGGTGCCGGCGGCGGCGTTGCTCAGAGTCAAGGAGGAATTGGTGGCGTTGAGAATGAGATTCGTGGTGACGGTGGCGCCGTTGGTAGCCAACTCATACCACTGATAGGCGATGGGCTGGGGTCCATAAGCCACGATGCTCCAGGCCGGCCCGGTGCCGCCCACCTGCAGATTCTGCACCGGCGGGTACGGCTGGACCAGGATGCCCGGCGCCACGAGCGTCGCGTTAAAGTGGTTGGCCACCTGGGCGGCGGTGAGCGCGTTGGAGTAGATGGCCACGTTGGCGATGGCTCCGTTCAACTGAAGGTCATAATTGGTGGTGCTGGAGTCCTGCCGGGCGCCAATGACAATGGGATAGTTGCTGTTGAGCACGCCCGCGCCCGTGGTGGCATTGGTATAAACAACCTGGTTGGTGGCTGCAAGCAGGCCGTTCAGATAAAGGTACTCGTTGATGTTGGTGGGACCTTCGCTCAGCACGCCCGCCACGTGGTACCAGACCTGATTGCTGGGAGCGACATTGGGTGACACAATGTATGACGGCGGCAGCGTCGTGTAATTATTCGAGCCGGCCACGCGGAAGTAGAAGCGGAAGGCGTTGGCCGTGCCGCCCATGTCCAGGGCGAACTGCTCGGCGTGGCCCGGGCCTTGGGCCACAATGCATGCGCCGCCCACGGTATTGGTGTTGAGATAGACCCAGGCCTCCACGGAGAAGTTGGTGGTGGTATTGGTCGGGGTGCCGAAGTTAATGCCGTTGATGCCGGCCACCATGTTGTCCTGCGGCACAAGCGAGCTTGGCAGCGGATTGGCGGTCGTGTTGGGGTCTATGATGGTTCCAAACTCCGCCGGCAATTCAGCGGGGTCATTGGTGCTGTAACTCCCCGGCGGATTGGCCTGCAGCACGGTGTTGCTGTAAACGCCATTGTGACCGCCGATGATGTCGTAAGCGATCACTCCGTCGTTGTCGGAAGTGGGAGGATTGTTGGTCGCCTCATCCAGCCGGAAAAATGCGATCGGCCCATCCGCCAGCACCGTGTTGGCGTAATGGCTGAGGGTGTTGGTCAGCACATTGGCCGAGACAGTGATGGTGTTGGTGGTGCCATAACTGTTGCTGGCGACGCAGAAATAGCCGATGCCGGTCGAGTTGGTGGTGACATTGCTCAGGGAATAGCTGGCACTGGTGGCGCCGGCGAGGAGGCTGGTGACGCCGTTGACAACCTGATACCACTGATACGTGATGAGGCCGGGTCCGCTGGCCACGGTTGTCCAGGTGACGCCCCCCCCCGCCCGCAAATCCGCCACCGCCGGGGACGGCTGTTTGAAGATGCCCGGCGGAAGAAGTCCCAGGCCGCCGATGAATTGGATTTCGCCAATTTGCAGGCTGTTGTCAGCCGCCCCCCCCTTGGTGTTCTGCACCGTCACTCGATAGTAGTTGTAATTGGTGGTATTGACGAAATCAATTTCCTGCAGGAATTGATTGGTCAAGTTGACGGGGGCGGTTTGGGAGATATTGCGCCCATTGGGCAAGTTGAGCGCCGTGTCGGGGTAAATGCTGGTCCAATTGATGCCGTCCTCGGAGCCATCGAGCGAGAAATCCGCCGGGTCACAGACGGCGGCGTTGACCGGCACGATGAAGCGCACCGCATTCACGACCGTGCTGCCCATGCTGGGCTGGACAATGATGCCCACCGGCCCTTGGAACGAGGTGTCCGAGCCGCTGGCGCCATAGTTCAAGTATTGCTGGTCGGTTCCGTCAATCACATAGTTCACCGTCAGCCCCACAGGGGAAGGATAGGCTTCGCCGGGGGTGTAACCGCCGCCAAAGAAGTCGCTGATGGGGTCGCCTGGACGCACCACGTTGGCGCCCGTGGCCACCAGCAGGGTCAGGGGCGCATTGGTGCTGTTGGCGGCGCTGGGGCAGGTATTGGAGACAAGGCAGGTGTAGTAATTGGTGTCGGTCACGGAGACATTGGAAATCGTCAGGGTGGCGGTGGCGGCCCCGAAGATGGTGGAACCGGTGCCGGTCGGCCCGTTGTTGAGGTTGTTGGTAAAGGTCGCTCCATCGGTGACCTGCCATTGGTAGCTTTGCAGCAGGCCGGAGGTGGTGCCCGGCAGCAGGCCGACCTGGTAAACAGCGGATTGGCCCGCATAGACGTTCTGCACCAAGGTGTTGGTGACACTGGTGGCCACAATCGGAATGAAATTGGTGGTGGCGCTGACGGCGATGACGTAGGTGGTCCAGGCCGCGCCGCCCGCCCGGCGGTATCCCACAATGAGATTGGTCACCGGGGTCCCATCCACCATGACAAACTCCGAGTCAAATAACTTCGGATAGCCGCCCTCCAGATTCTGAACTTCCCGCCCGGTCGTCGAAGTGGAACCGCCAATGTTGCAGCGTTCATTGCCGATCCAGGCGGCGGGGACGGTGCTCTCAAACCAGTCGTGGCCGATGAAGGTGTTGGATTCGTTGACGCCGTCGGCGTGCTGCAAGATGATATAGTTGGACATGCTGTTGCCGCTGCCAATGGAGGCGCCGGCGGTCAGGAGGGAGAAAGCGGTGTAAGCGACATTGGTATTGACAATAGCGATGTTGTTGGACTGATGGTTGGTATCAATTAAAATGCTCATCGGGCCGAAGTACGACGCGGGCATCTGATAGGTGATGGTGTTGGTCGGCGTGGAGATGGCGCTGGTAATGACCGAGCCGTGAGCCGGGAAACCGTTGGTGGGAGCAGCCAGATCCCAGCCTTTTTCAAACCAGGTATTGGCGCCAACCGCCAGGTTCGTTCCATTGTCCATGGTGGCGGTCAGCGGGTACAGACCGTTGGTATTTTGAGGGGAATTGGCCACCACGCTGCCGGCATTGAAGCCGGACACGGCGATGGGAGAAAACGGGCCGTTCAACTGCGAGGTGTTCGGGATGACCGCCTTGTCGGCGGCGTTGACGGAGCCGCTGACGGCGTAAATGACGGTGGCGGCTATGGCCGCGGTGCTGGAGTATCCTGCTTTGTTGGTGTAGGAAGGCGCGATGCTAAAGCTGAGGTTGGTCGGGTAGCTCGTGCTGTCACTCAGCGCGATGTCAACCGACCACAAGCGATTGCCGCTGGTGGTGCTGGTAAGGTTGAAGCTGTTGTTGTTCTCCGAGGGGTTGCATCGGCACTGGCAGGAATAGGCATACGTGGCAACGGGGCCGCTTGAGGGGGAACTGGTGTTGCCCGCGGGCGTGTAAGTAGTGGCGTTGACGAACCAGTTCGGCACCACAAAGCTGACCGGGCCTTGCGTGGTGCCGTCCGCGTAGGAAATCGTCACAAGATTGGTGAACGGGCCGCCGCTGGTGCATAAGAGGGACAGCGCGGTGTAGTTGCTGGTAAAATAACCGCCCAAATTATTCGTCAAAACCAGGTTGACGTTGGTCCAATAATTCTGCCCCACATAAGGGCCGTCCGTCAGAGGCAGGAATTGGGACGAATTGGCGTTCGTGGGGTTCCAAGTGACGTTGGTGTACGTGGCGCCGTTAGTGTAGGGGCCGATACAGATGCAGTTGCTGTTCCAGTTGGTCCAATAGGGCATTTGATAGATGTGGCTGTTGTACGTGGTGTTGGTCAGCAGCGAACCGCCCGCGGGGATGCCGTAAGTGTTGCTGGCCGTGCTGCTGGCGCGGTCCAGGCCGATCTCGAAAAAGCAATCACCGGACTCAAGGGAGTAGTAGTAAGGAAAACTTAACGGCGCATAGCTCGTCAAAGAATTTGAAACGCTGTCGCTTTGCAGGGTTGGGCCATGGTCTATGGTGACGGTGACGGATTGGTTATTCAACCTGTAGAGCCAATTCGACGGTATCACCATGTTGTAGGTGAAGCTGCTAGGATTCACCGCGATGGGAGTAAACGTCTGGGCTTGAACGCTGGTTTGAGCAGCCAGCGCCACGCCGGCGGCGGCGACAATTAATTTCAAGACGAGGTGATTTTTCATAACGGAAACGAATTTCTTTAACAGGTTGTCTTAACAATGCGGGTCAGCAGCCTTGCGCAGAGATTTTTCTTCAGCAATCTGAGCATGGATTTGCGTGATCATGGGCCAATACTGAACATGCCGTTTGCGAAAGTCAACGGTTTTTTTTCCGCCAGGAATGCAAAAACAGCTTCCTTTCGCCTCCATTTGGCCGCATGTTTCTGCCCGCAAAAGTCTTATGGCTGTTGACCACCGAAAACCCAGTTCCATGGAGCGGGGGCCGCTGCTGCCCGTGCTGCTGTTTTGCCTCGTCCTGGTGACGTTCCTGCCATGTCTCCGCAATGGGTTTGTCAGCCTGGACGACCCGTCCTACGCCTCGCGCAACCCGCACGTGAAGCAAGGGCTGACGCTGGAAAGCCTGCAATGGGCCTGGAGCAACACCGAATGCTCAAACTGGCATCCGTTGACTTGGATGTCCCATTTGCTGGACGGCCAGTTGTTCGGCTTGGACCCGGCGGGCCACCACGCCACGAGCGTCCTGCTGCACGCCCTCAACACCGCGCTGCTTTTCCTGCTGTTGCAAAGGATGACCGGCGCGCGCTGGCGCAGTTTCGCGGTGGCGGCCTTATTCGGACTGCATCCGTTGCGGGTGGAATCGGTGGCCTGGATTTCCG
>Ga0224555_1000840_pt1 | contig 46688 bp, 40 predicted proteins | sample 714S23034metaG_FD_180687 | JGI IMG/M metagenome (GOLD analysis project Ga0224555, IMG submission 180687) | Peat soil microbial communities from Stordalen Mire, Sweden - 717 S2 30-34 | ecosystem: Environmental > Terrestrial > Soil > Wetlands > Peat | place: Sweden: Norrbotten County, Stordalen...
CCGCTCCGCGCCAAACAACCGACGAAACTCCTGCACCGTCATCATCTTGCCTCTTCGATTTTTCATGCGTCTAGACTATCGCTTTATCTTCGCCTGAGCAAGCTTGATAATCATCTCTCGGTATTTGTCTCTCCTCTTACAACTCAACTGACCACTTACCACTGACCACTTACCACTCCCCGGCGGTATGATTCCCGTGTGCAAGCCGCCGCGCCTCAGCAACTCACGAGTCATCTCTTTCCGTGCGGCACCAGCATGATGCAGCACCCCCTGCTTCCTATATTTGCCGAGCCCCAGCACTCCGCCCCGTTCGAAATCATCCTGCTGCTGGCCCTCGCCGCCGCGTCCGCCGCACTCTTCTTCTTCCGCTTCGCCCCCATACTCCGCACCATCTTTGCTGCCCGCAAGGACCTCGGCTTCTCCATCCGCCCCATCGGCCGCCGCGTCCGCGATTTCATCTGGGAGGTCCTCTTCCAGGCCAAGGTCATCCGCGAGCGCCCGCTCCCCGGCCTCGCCCACGCCTTCGTCTTCTGGGGATTCCTCGCCTTCGCCCTGGTCTCGCTCAACCACCTGGCTCTGGGTCTGGGTTTAGCTTTTCTGCAACCAGCCAGCCTCATTGGCCGCTTCTACTTCACCTTTGCCGCCGTGTGGGCGCTGCTCGTCGCCATCTCCATCGCGGGCCTATTCGTCCGCCGCTTTTTCGTCCGCCCCATCTGGCTCGGCAAGAAGGTCTCCTACGAATCCGGTATTATCGCCGCGCTCATCCTTATCCTGATGGTCACCTACCTCGCCGCCTTCTTCACCCGCGACGAAACCACCCTGAAAGCCCTCTGGTGGACCCACACCCTCGCACTGCTCATCTTCCTCCCGCTCATTCCCCACACCAAGCACCTGCACCTTGTCCTCTCGCCGTTCACCATCTTCCTCAAGCGCAATGGCTTCTCCGCCATCCCGACGCTGTCTACAGATGAAAATGTGGAAGACTTCGGGCTCGCCACCGGCAAGGACATCACCCAGATCGTCGCGCTGCAGGCCTACAGTTGCGTCGAGTGCGGCCGCTGCACCGAACACTGCCCTGCCTCCGCCACCGGCAAAGTTCTCAATCCCAAAGAGATCATCCTCGGCACGCGCTCCTACCTCAACACCTTCGGCCCCCACTCCGATACGCCGCTCCTCACCGACCTCCGCCCGGAAGGTTTGTCATCCCGTAGCGGAGCGGAGAGATCTGCTTCTCCGACCGCCAACACCTTCTCCACCGAAGCCGCCTACGAGTGCACCACCTGCGGCGCGTGCGAGTACCAGTGCCCCGTCGGCATCCAGCACCTGCCCATCCTCATCGGCCTGCGCCGCGGCGCCACCAACACCGGCGCCTGGCAAGACCCCTACGGCACCAAGCTCTTCCTCGCGCTGGAGAAATCCGGCAACGCGCTCGGCCTGCCCACCGCCGAGCGCGACAAGTTCATCGCCCGCGCCGCGCTCCCCATCTTCGACGGAACCCAAGAGTATTGTCTCTGGCTCGGCTGCATGGGCGCCTACGACCCGCACGGCCGCGAGATCATCGCCGACTTCGCCCGCGTCATGACGCATCTCGGCACCACCTTCGGCGTCCTGCGCAAAGAGAAGTGCACCGGCGACCCCGCCCGCCGCCTGGGCAACGACCTCGTCTTCCAAACGCTCGCCGAATCCGGCCTCGCCACCTTCGCCGCGCAGAAGGTCCAGAAAATCGTCGCCATCTGCCCCCACTGCGTCCGCACCATCGCCACCGACTGGCTCGACTTCGGCATCGCCCCCGAGATCGAGCACCACTCCGAATTCATGGCCCGCCACGCCGCGCGCCTGCCTTTGCCTTCAACTAACAACCTGCAACCTGCAACTGACAACTCGGTGGTCTATCACGATCCCTGCTACCTCGGCCGCTACCAGAACATCTACGACGAACCCCGCGCGGTCATCCAGCAGCAAGCCACCCTGGTCGAAGCCCCGCGCAACCGCGAACGCAGCTTCTGCTGCGGGGCCGGCGGCGGACTCGCCTTCCTCGGCGAAGAGAAAAGCGCCCGCGGCAGTGATGAACCGCCGACCCGCGTCAGCCACGTCCGCGCCCGCGAACTCGCCGCCACCGGCGCCGGCACCGGCGCCACCGCATGCCCCTTCTGCAACACCATGTTCCGCGACGCCCTCGCCGCCATCACACCCGCCGACGCCACCCCACCCCAGCTCCTCGACATCGCCCAGCTCACCGCCCGCAACTTACCCCTGGAAAGAGGCGAGTCTTTGCCGACGTCACCCACACAAGACTGAACGTCTCACTCGCTGCTGAGTCCCTCAGGCTTGTCGACATCAGGCCGAGGCCATCTGGTCAAAACAAAAGTCAAAGCAAGCATTATCAATATTGCGTCTAGCCAACCGAAGAAATATACAGCGAACACAAAGACGCTTCCGATCAGACACCAGATAAGAGGCTTGGATTTGATGAGAGGCCTGTATTCGCTTTCCTCTTCTTCGCGCGTGAAACCGGAGAATAATGACGAACTTCCAATCATAGAAACCCCTCATTGCCCGTCTGTCCCAGAGTATAAGCCGCCCTACCGCATCGGCAAGAACTTTCCTTCGCACGAGTAAGGCTTCGCCGTCGCCTTCCCGTCCGCCGTCACCTTCACGTCGTTGCCCTCAGCCGCCTTCTCCAGCGGCAGGTTCGTCCCGCCGTTGCCGATGTCCGCGAGCTTCAAATGCATCTTGTCCAGCGTGATGCCTTTGATCGTCAAATTGACCAGGTTTACCTGGGTGCGATGATCCGCGTCGTACCCCGCAATCAGCACATCGCCCGGCGTCTCATCCGTGATGTTCTCAAGCGTGATGCTCTTGTACTCCGGAATGCGCGTGCCCTTGATCCCGGGATCGACGAACCCTTCGATCGTCTGGTCGTTGTAGTAGGGACTGATCGCGATCGGGACTCCCACGCCGCGCATGCAGATGTTCTTGTAGGTCAGGTTCTCCACCAGCCCGCCGCGGGTCGCGTTGCTCTTGATGCGGATGCCGCTGGTGGTATGGTCTTCGGTCAGCCCATCCACCAGCAGCGTGCTGACGCCGGTGTTGGTCTCGCTGCCAATCGACATCCCGTGCCCGCTGTAGAAGTGGTTGTCGATCACGGACATATGGGTCACGCCCGTCTTGATCGCGACATTGTCGTCGCCGTTATCGATCCAGCTATGCGCAATCGTAATGTTGGTCGACGATCCCGGATCGATGCCGTCCGTGTTGCGCGGCCGCGGATCGTTTGGTCCCGGCTCGTGCACCGGCGTCTTCAGATGCACACCCCACACCGTAAACCCGTCCGTCCGCGACACGCCCACGTGGAAGTTCGGCGAATCGTGCAGCGTAATCCTGTACATGGTAAAGCCGTCCGCGTTGGACACCGAGATCAGGCGCGGATCGCTATACGGAATCCCCGCCGGCCGCGCATCGGTCGGCTCGCCCTGCACCGCCAGCCCCCACCACGAGACGTTCTGGCCCAGCAGCTTCGCGCCGCCGCGCCCGTCGATCACGCCGTCGCCCATAATCCCCACGTTCTTCGCGCGGACGGTAATGAACGCCTTGCACGGCCCCTTCGACGGAATCGTCCCGCAGGTCCCCGGCCCGCTCACGTCGTAGTCCGCCGGGTTGCGCGACGCAAACAAGGTTACGCCCTTATCCACCAGCAGGGTCACGCCCTCTTTCAGTTCGAACGGCCCGCTCAGGAACGCATTCGCGCCCTTCGCTCCGGCCGCCAACTCCACCGCCTGCCCTGGCTTACAGGTCGCGGCAAATCCATCGATTGCCGCCTGGATCCTCGCCGTGTCCGCACTCGCCTCATCTGCTTCCTTCAGCGTGTCACCGACCGAGGCAATCTTCGCTTCCAGCTTCACGCACGTCGCCGGAATCTTCGGCTCGGTCACCACGCGCGTATCCTGCGCCCACGCAGCCGACGCCAACGCCACCACACCGCACGCCAACACCGCGCGCATTGTCCGCACGCCCGCCCGCTCGTTCATCGCATTCAGAAACATCGTCCAGCCTCCCGCTACCGCCATGCCAAACTACAGCAATCCGGGGCTTGCTGTACACAGAAGCGCGGGAGCGCGTCAGCGGTCGAACTTCGAATCCCGATCGTCCAGCTTCACCGTCAGCGCCAGCACGCACGGAGTCATCACAATGGCCACAAACACAAGTCCCGCCAGAAAATCATGCATCGGAGGTCTCCTTAAGCGCGACGAGTTCAACTCATGCGAGCCGAAAACGTCGACCTCACCGCTATCGGCGACAACCTCTTCTTTCGTCAATCACGGTGGCACGCCGCTCGAAACCAAGGTCACACCTGCCGTGTCTCTCCGCCCCCGTTGCGCACGTCAAAACCCGCCCTCAGACGCGAAGAGACCGCCCCGGCAACAGGGCGGCCTCTTCTTTAGGGAGAATAGTTCCAACGGAGGCAAAGCCATCAGAACTTTCTGCGTGCATACTAAGTTTGGCCCAAACCGGTGTCAAGGCCAAAACTGTGACAACGCAACATGTTCACAATAAATGACTTAATTACTGATAATCAGTCAGTTACCTTCGCCTGATTTTCTCCTTCTACAATTTTCTGGAAGTCTAACCTTCCGCAAAATAAAAGGCTTACGTTGGGGGGCTGCACCGGTCGAGGTGCATTCCCCCGCCGCGCCGGCCCCGAACCCGCAAACTACCCCGCCGTCCCCACTTTGCGCCTCGCTCAGGCTTCCGGCCCGCCCAGCCGCTTGCCCACCGAACCGCGCAGGTCAATCCGCAGGAACTCCGGCTCGGTCGCCGCCGGCTTGCCCTGCATCACGCGGATCAGCGCCCGCCCACCCCCGAAGAACAGCGCCAGCACCACCATCGCCACCGCGCTGAAGCAGCAGAAGATCACGATGCTCTCCAGCAGGCTGTACGTCTTCTGGATCTCCGCGTGGAACTCCAGCGGCAGCGGCTTGTCGAAGCTGACCTCGGTGCGCAGATGAACTCCATCCACCATGGTCTGCGCCGTGTTCGCCGTCCACGCGCCCGTCGTCAGCGCCACCAGGGGTCCCTCGCGCCGCAGCTTCACCGTTCCCGCCGCAGCGGCCGCACCCGCTTGATTTATCGCTGCTTCGATCGCCCGCACGTGCTCGCCCGCGATCTGCGGCGTCGGATACAGCAGCAGCGTCAGCACGCCGCCGCTCTTGTACTTTGCCGTCACCGCCTCCGCGCTCTTGTCGAACCCCACCACCTGCGCCGGCAGCACTCCGCCCATGGCCGCGTAACTCTCCGGGCCCAGCGCGTACCGCACCGAGTCCGCATCCAGACCCTTCGCCGGCAGCAGCGTCGGCAGCAGCGGGGCCGTCGCCGTCGGCCCAATCGCCTTTGGCAGAGCAACCGTAAGTGCGGCCAGGTCGGACGCTCGGACGTTCCCGTTGAAATCTGTCACCACCACGGTTGCGCCTTCCCGGAAGAGCAGGCCATTGCCCTCCAGCGACGCATCGGGTCCCAACTTCAGTTGCGGCGCCGGCCTGCCCTGGGGCAACCGGAAGTACGTATACGCGGCAACGGCGCCGGTGGTATCGCCAAACTGAAACGCCTTCATCAAGATGGTCTCGCCGGAGCCGTCCCGCTTATAAGTCGACGACGCGAAACGCAGCAACCCATCTTCTTTCAGGACCGTCCCGGTGGCGTCGTCGTACGCGGCAGCAAGGCTCCCGTCGGTGTCGCTCTTCATCCGCTCCCAGGCGCCGAATCGCTGCGGCACGAGCTGGGTCGGCGGCTCGATCAACATCGTCTTCGTGACCGGCGCCTGTGCGTCCAGCCCAGTCCCCGCAATTGCCCACACCAAGCCCACGGCGGCCAACATCGCCACCCGCACCCCCTTGCCCGACCTCACGCAAAAAGCACCCATACTGCCGTCAGACTACCACCGCGCCCACCCGGTTAGCGCGGCCCTGCCTTTGCCTCACCCAACCTGCAACTGACAACCTGCAACCTCGAACTTACTGTCCCACCGCAGCCCGCTCGGTCGGCGGCTTGGTCCCGCTCAGCCCGCCCTGGTAGCGCGCCACACCCTTGTACAGACTCTCCGCCACGCGTTGGCGATACTCAGGCTGCGCCAGTTGCGAGGCGTCTTTCGGATTGGTCACAAACGAGATCTCCGCCAGGATCGACGGCATGTTCGCGCCAATCAGCACCACAAACGGCGCCTTCTTCACGCCGCGGTCCTTCAATCCCGCGTTGCCCCTCGCCAATCCCGAGTAGAGCGAGCCTTCCACGTCGCTGGCAAACTCGCGGCTCTCCGCAATCTTGTCCTTCAGCGCAATCTTCTTCACCAGGTCGCTGAGTTGATGAATGGACTGGTCGCTCACCGCGTTCTCCCTTGCCGCCACATCCAGCGCCGTCGGGTCCGACGTGAAGTTCAGGTAGTACGTCTCCACCCCGCGCGCGCTCGCATCCGGCGACGAGTTCGCATGGATCGACAGGAACAGGTCCGCCTGCGCCTTGTTCGCAATCGCCGTCCGCGTCTCCAGCGGAATGAACGTATCGTCCGACCGCGTATAGATCACCTCGGCCCCGAGCCGTTCGCTCAGCAGCTTGCCCAGCCGCAACGCCACGTCCAGCACCACGTCCTTCTCCTCGATCCCGTCCGCGCCGATGGTGCCCGAGTCGTGGCCGCCGTGCCCTGCGTCGATCACGATCCGCCCGATCTTCAGTCCCAGCGCCCGCACCAGCGAGGTCTCGCCATCGGCCATCGGCGCCGCTGCCCGCGCCGGCGTCGCATCGGCCACAGCCGTTGTAGAGCTGTCCGCCTTCGTCTTGCCCTTCCGCGTCTTCTTAATCGCTGTAGCCGGCGCGGTCACGGAAGTCTGCGGAACTCCGGAAGGTGTCTCGGTTCCATCCGCTGCTGCCTGCCGATCGCCGGTAGCCGAACGCCGGCTGTCGGAACTCGCATCACTGCCCACCACCGCCGAGATCGGCTTCGAGGTCGGCTTGGAAGTTGCCTCCACTCTGCCTGGCAGCTCGCTCAGGTCCGCAACCTCTCTGGTCGCGCTCGCGCTCTTCGTCGCCACCGTATTTGGAACCGGACGCGCCGCCGTCGCCTTCACCGTCACCGCCACCCGCGGGGCCGGCGCCTCCACAGTTGCGGTTGGCTCGCTGTTCCCTGTTCCCCGTTCCCTGTCGGGGTCCCCGGCGAGCGGTCTTTGCTCGCTGGGGTGACTGTCGGGGTCCCCGGCGAGCGGTCTTTGCTCGCTGGGGTGACTGTCGGGGTCCCCGGCGAGCGGTCTTTGCTCGCTGGGGTGACTGCTCCCTGCTCCCTTGCCTCCGTGAATATCGATGATCAGGCGGTACGGATTCGGCAGCAGAAACGCCGAGTACTCCGTCACATCGTTCACATCCAGCACCACCCGGGTCACGTCGTCGGTGTACTGCGCCGCCCGCACCCGCTTCAGGAATCCGTCATCCGTCACCGCGAAGCTCTTGCCCACCAGCTCCGATGCCAGCCGCGTTCCATGCAGATCGAAGTAGATGCGGTCCGGGTTCGGCACCCGCGCCGCCTCGTAGGTCACGTTGTCGCCCAGGTCGATCGCCACCCGCGTATACGTCGCCGTCGACCAGTGCCGGATCCCCGTCACCAGCGCCCGCTTCCCGCTGCGCTTCGTGCCGCTTGCATCGACATTGGCCGCCGCGACCTGCTCCACGTTCGCAGCCGGAGCCGGAGCATTGGTGGTGGAATGCGCCGCTGGCGCAACGCTCATGCGCACGCCGGAAGTCTGCGCCATCGCCGGCAGCGAAGAACCCTCGCTGGGGGCTGATCCCCGAGTCGAGGGGTTTGGGTCCGCCACCACCCCGGGATTCTCATCCTTCGCACGCGTGCCTGGAAGAGCGGATGGGGTGCGGCCCACGCGTTCCGTCGCCGCACTCTTCGCGGCTGGACCCAGCGCCGGCGCGGTCGTCGCCCTCCGGCCTGCCGTCTTTCCTGGCAACTGAGAACTGGCAACTGACAACTGTTCCAACGACGCCAGCCCCGCCTTCGCCTCTTCCGCCTGCTCGCTCTTCGGATGCTCCTTCAGCAACAGCTTGTACTTCTCCCGCGCCGCCGCCGCATCGCCCAGGTCGTCTTCCTCAATCTGCCCCTCGGCCAACAGCGCCTGCACCCGCAGCGAACTCCCCGGATACTGCGCCCGCAGAAACTCGTACTGTCCCACTGCCGACTGCAGACTCTTCGCATCGCTCTTTGAACCGCCCAGCCCGCGCCCCTGCTCGGCCAGCAGCTCGGCCACCGCATTCACCGCGGCCGGCGCATGTATATCCGCGGGGTTCGCGTGATAGATCGCCCGGTAAGCATCCATCGCGCTCGCGTAGTCGGCTCGCGTCCGGTCGCCCTCGGGGATCGCCTCCAGCGCATCGCGCCCGCGCTCCGCCTGCTCCCACAGCGACAGCGTAACCGGCTTCTTCGCCGCGTGGCTCCTGGTTACCGGCGTTGTATCTGCCCGCATCCCCGCCGCTCCGCTGCACACCACTGCAAGACAGCCGAACCCAGCCGCGCACCCCGCACGCCGCAGCCACCGCTTTGCTCTACGAAGGGCCATATCCCCCTCAGTTTAGGGCGCGCCAGCGCGGCACCCTATTGTGAAAACCCGCCCGGTACTCCCCCCGATACCCCCGCGATCCGCAGTGATCTTGGAGCAAACACACTCTTCCTGAGATGCGCATTCCGCACCCAGTCCATCGCCCATTTCCTTTGTGCGACTTAGCCTCGAGCCGACTCAGGAATCGTCATCTCGACCGGAGCCCTGAGCGAGCCGGAGGCGAGTCGAATGGGCGCAGTGGAGAGACCCCCGCATTTCGCACTTGCCTTTGTATGTTCTGAATTCCGAACTACGCGATCAGTCCCCCCACCACCTCAGCCGCCTTCGCCAGCGCGCCATCCAGAGCCCCCACATCGCTCCCGCCAGCCTCCGCCAGGTCCGGCCGCCCGCCGCCCTTGCCCCCAACCAACCCTGCCAGTGTGCCCACAACCTTCCCCGCATGCACCTTGCCGGTCAAGTCCTTGGTCACGCCAACGATCAGCGCTACCTTCCCCGCATCAGAATCCGCAGCGCCCAGCACCACCACGCCCGAGCCCAGCTTGCTCCGCATCTGGTCCACCAGGTCGCGCATCGGCCCGCGCTCCAGCCCATCCACGCGCTGCACCAGCAGCTTCACGCCCTTCACTTCAACAGCGCTCGCATCCCCGGCCGCAGCGGACGCCGACTTCATCCGCGCCGCATCCAGCTCGCGCCGCAGCTTCTTCATCTCCTCTTCCTGCGCGGCCATCCGCGCCCGCAGCGCATCCGCCAGCGCACTTCCGCTCTGCCCCGATGCTTCCGCACCGCCCGTCATCTGCCCCACCACCCGCGCCACCTCGAAGTCGCGCCGGAACTCGCCCAGCGCGCCCATGCCGCTCACCGCCTCCACGCGCCGGACACCGCTTGAAACTGACCCTTCCCCAACTAATTTGATCAGCCCAATCTCGCCTGTCGCCCGCGTGTGCGTCCCGCCGCACAGCTCGGTCGAGAAGTCTCCGATCTTCACCACCCGCACGCGGTCGCCATACTTCTCGCCAAACAGCGCCATCGCGTGGAACTCGTTCACGGCCACATCGATCGGCACATCCACCATGGTCTCGACTTTCTCATTCGCGAGCACCCGCCGGTTGACGATGCTCTCCACTTCGGCCAGTTCCTCGTCCGCGACACCGGCAAAATGCGAAAAATCAAACCGCAGCCGGCTACGATCCACCGACGAACCCGCCTGCTTCACGTGCCGCCCCAGCACCTCGCGCAGCGCCGCGTGCAGCAGATGCGTGCCCGTATGGTTGCGCGTCACCGCCGCCCGCACCTCGCCATCAACGACCGTGTCTATTATGTCGCCAACCAGTAACGGTTGGCGTGCGACCACCCGATGCGCCCACACGCCCTGCACCGGCTTCGACGCGCCGCTCACATCCGCGACCACCGTGTTGTGATCGTCTGAGTACAGCCAGCCCACATCGCCCACCTGCCCGCCCGAGTCCGCATAGAAGCTCGTCGCATCCAGCACCACCTCGCCCGCGTCGCCCGCGCGCAACTCCGCCGCGCCCAGCCCATCCTTCACCAGCGCCAGCACCTTTGCGCCATCCACCCGCAGCGCCGTATAACCCTCAAATTCCGTCTTCGCCAACTCGCGATAGACCGGTGCCGCAGTCTTCTGCGACCCGCCCTTCCAACTCGCCCGAGCCCGCGCCTGCTCCTCCTGCCGCGCCGCCTCAAACCCCGATTCATCGAAGAGAACACCTGCATCGCGACAAGCGTCCTGGATGAAATCCTTTGGGAGGCCGAAGGTCTCATAAAGGTGGAACGCTTCGGCCCCATTTACTGTCATTTGTTTCTGACGCGCCTCTTGAAAAAACCGGCCCACCTCTTGATCGGTCATATCCGGTGGCCTAAATCCGCCGACGGCACCCTCAGACGCAGCTAACTTAGCGGCTATTAACTGATCAAGTTGCTGCGCACCGAATTGGAGCACCCGAGCAAACTGCTGCTCCTCGGCCAGCACCACCTTGCTGACCCGCTCCGCAGTCTCCTTCAACTCGGGATAAGCCGCCTGCATCTCATCGCGAACCGCGAATACCATCTCGTGCATGAACGGCTTTTCCTGCCCATGTAGGCGGCCATGGCGGATGGCGCGGCGTAAAATCTTGCGCAAAACGTACCCGCGGCCTTCATTCGATGGCAGTACACCGTCGTTAATCAGAAAAGTAGCCGCCCGCGCATGGTCCGCGATGATGCGCAGGCTGGCTGTGCTGACCAGCCTGGCCAACGATCCTGATTCCATGTGCTTCGCTAAATCCGATGCGGCCGCGAGTGTTCCTGCTAGCTCGACCGTCTCGGCTAGCTTGGCTAACGCCGTTTTTTCCATTAACTCCGCTGCCCTTAAGATCAGCGGCGTAAACAAATCTGTCTCGTAGTTGCTCGTCACCCCCTGCAGCACGCACGCAATCCGCTCCAGCCCCATCCCCGTATCGATCGAAGGCTTCGGCAGCGGCGTCAGCACGCCATCGCCACCGCGATCGAACTGCATGAACACCAGATTCCAAATCTCCACATACCTCTGCTCATCCTCGGGAAACGGCTTGTCCGCCGCAGGATCCTCGGCAGCCTCCCGCCCAAAGTCGTAATAAATCTCCGAGCAAGGCCCGCAAGGCCCGGTATCGCCCATCGCCCAGAAGTTGTCCTTCACCCCCAGCTCAAAGATCCGCTCCGCCGGAACCCCAACCTCCAGCCAGCACTTGTATGCCTCGCTATCCCGAGGCACACTCGCATCGCCTTCAAAAATGGTTACATATAGCTTTGCCGGGTCGATCCCCCACACCTGCGTCAGCAGCTCCCACGCATACGCAATCGCCTCGCGCTTGAAGTAATCTCCAAAGCTGAAATTTCCCAGCATCTCGAAGAACGTATGGTGCCGCCGCGTGAACCCCACATTTTCCAGGTCATTGTGCTTCCCGCCCGCCCGCACGCACTTCTGGCTGGTGGTCGCCCGCGAGTAGTCCCGCCGCTCCGCGCCCAGAAACACGTCCTTGAACTGGTTCATCCCCGCGTTGGTAAACAGCAGCGTAGGATCGTTCGCCGGCACCAGCGACGACGAGTGCACCCGCCGGTGTCCCTGCCCCGTCACCGGCGACGTCTTGCCTTCAAAAAACCGCAGAAAATCTTCGCGAATCTGGCTTCCCGACCTATATTCCATAGCTCTAAAGTTTACAGCAGGCTACGAATACACTACGTAGTACAATCAAAATCAGGAGCCTTTTATGCGCCGCGTCTCACTTCGCGAAGCCAATCAGAACTTTTCCACATGCATCGCCGAAGTCGAATCTGGCGAACGCCTCGTTCTGCTTCGCCGCGGAAAGCCCGTCGCCGAGATCATCCCTTACTCAAAGAGACGGCCCGACCCTAAACGCCTCGCCGCCCATCGGGGACTGATGGCACTCCTGCGCGAGGGCATCCCTATGGGGGGCAACCCTCCCACACGCGACGAAATGCATGAGCGCTAGCGGCCGATTCACCTTCGATACCAACGTCCTCTTTTATGCATCTGACAGTACCGCAGGAGAGAAGCATAAGAAGGCTCTGTCGCTGACGGATTCCGCCATCGGCCATGATTGCGTCCTCACGCTCCAATCTCTCGGCGAACTTACGAACGCCGTCATTAAGCGGCGTGCCACCTTCGCGGATAGGGCGCAGTTGATCGTCCGAGCCTATCGCGAATCGTTCCCGGTCGTTTCTGCGACAGAAGCCGATCTCGATGACGCAATCCTCGCTCATCAGCAGCACAACATTCCATTCTGGGATGCCATGTTCTGGGCTACGGCACGCCGCGCCGGCTGCACGCTCCTTCTATCCGAAGACCTTCAGGATGGACGAATTCTCGGTGGTGTTACCATCCGCAACCCATTCGCCGCAGGCTTCGATCTGGGCGGATTCTAAAACCGCACCGCCGCCACATCGCCGCCCATGGCCTTGCCCACTGGCCGCACCCGCGCCCCATCCTGCGCGAACGCCTGGTCCGTCCAGTCCCACCCGCTGTGAAGCAGCACAAACACGTGCTCGCCCGGCTGCGCGCGCAGCGCCTCGTAGCTCACCGCCGGCACTCCCGCGAAGTGCTGCATATGCATGGCGGTCAGTGCCATGGTGTCGTGCCGGTTCCAGCGCAACTCCTCATCCGCCGAGTACACCAGCGTCATCCGCGCCTGCACATCCGCGTCCGGCTCGTAGCAGCGGTCCTCCTCGAATGCGCCCATGTCCTGCACATACAGCCGCCCATCCGCACTCGCCAGCAACGCCGCCTTCACCTCCGCCGGCAACACCAGGCTCGCCAGCCGCGCCGCCGTCTTCCGCTGCTCCGCATGGATCCGCACCGCGCCGCCCAAAACAATCCCCAGTCCTAGCAGCACCAGCGCGAAGTGGAACACCGCATCGCGCTTGAGCCACTCGCTCACCGCAATCGCCAGCATGGCGGAGATCGCCACCACCGCACCCAGCACGTACCGCACCTCAATCGAGTGGGGCACAAACCGCGCCAGCAGGTATCCGCAAAACGGCAGCGCCGCCAGCGCCAGCACCAGCACCCACTCGGCCGTCTCTATCCCGCGCCGCACCCGCCAGCATCCCCACACCAGCGCCGCCGCAAACACCACCAGCGCCACCATCCACATATGCTGCGCGCTCATCGCCATCTGTGTGTAGTTCACGAAGATCGCGCGGTACGCCCGCGTTATGTCGTGCCGCCCCACCCAACCGCCGTTGTAGTAGTTCTTGCGAAACTCCCCGGCAGCCCGCAGAAACGGCCTGGTCGCCAGAAACCCCGCCATCCCCGCCACCATCGCCGCGCCCATCGCCCAATCGATCCGCCGCCGCGCCAGCGTTCTCCACGCCTCCGCCGCGCATACCGGAACCAGCAGCAGAATCCCGAAGTAGTGCGCGTTGATCGTCCCCGCCAGCGCCGCCGCCAACCCCACCAGCGCCCAGCCGCGGCCTTTTGCCTTTTCTGACAACTGCGAACTGACAACTGATAACTGTCTTGTTGCCACCTGCCAGCACCACAGCGCCAGTGCATACAGCCCCAGCATCAACCCATACGGCCGCCCCTCCACCGCATAGAACAACGTGGCCGTCACTGCCGGGAACGCTGCCGCCACCGCGCCCGCGCGCTCGCCCGCCGAACCACCGACCAGGTTCCGCACAAAGAAGAACAGGCACACCTGCATCAGCAGAAACCCGCCGAGCGCCGGCAACCGCTGCGCCAACGCCCCCGCCCCGAACGCCTGCATCGCCTCATGCGACAGCGCGTGGTACAGCAGCGGGTCCAGCGAGATTGGCCACGTTCGCTGCACATGCACCAGTTCCGCCAGCGACCGCACGCTGTCCGTCTGGAACTCATACATCTCATCCTGAGACAGCAGCTTGGCGTGCGACCACGCCAGCGATACCGCTGCCGTTACGCACACAAACACCACCACCATCGCCCGCGCCAGCCCGCACTTCGCTATCGACGGCCTGGCTTCTACGTCCTCCATCAGCCCCGGACCTCAACTCGCAACGGAGCCGCAAGCGAAACCGCAGCCGCCCCACTGGTCGGCTGCACTACCGGAATCGTCGGCATAAAGATCTTCTCCAGCCACGGCAGCCGCACAAACAGCAGCAGCACCATCACCACGACGGTCGCCGCAAACCACGCCATCAGGCGCGGCTCGCGATACAGCTTCTCCGGATTCTGCACCGCCGAGTGCGGCTCGAACGCCAGCTTGAAGTAGATCGCCATCACCACCGCTACCAGCGGGAACCCCAGCAACAGCTCAATCCTGTACCGGATCACGAACGCCCCGAAGAACAGCATCGCCGTCGATGCGTAGAACACCACGCTCTCCAGCAGCGACTCCTGCGTGTATCGCCGGAAGCTCGCGCGGTACGAGCCCGCCACGCCATGGTCGCCAATCTCCCGCAATTCGCTGAACCGCTTCAGCGCCATAAAGTAGCAGCCGATCATCCAGTAGCACATCAGCAGGCTCAGCGGCGGCACCAGCCACGCCGCCACTGCGTACCACCCCAGCAGCATGCGCAGCGGATTGTTCACGCTCTCGGTCAGCACATCCAGGTAGGGCACGTCCTTGGTCCGCAGCGGCCGGATGTTGTACGCGCACCCCATCAGCCACAACGCCAGCGCCGTCACCGCGAACGGCTTCGATATCTTCCAGCCGATCGCCACGCCCGCAAGCATCATCCCGATCCACTGGACGTAAGCCAGAGGGATGTTGACCAGTCCCAGCGCCGCCGGCCGGTTCTTCTTGGTCGGATGCAGCCGGTCGAACGGCGCGTCCAGCACCTCGTTGATCACGTAGTTGCTGCACGCCACCAGCGTGATGGACACCAACGCCCACACCAGCGTCACGCCCAGCCGCGCGTTCAGCAGCTTGGGATAGATGCTCAGCGGCACGATAATCCCGGGCAGCACAAACAGGTTCTTGATCGAGTGGTCCAGCCGCGCAATCGCCACATGCGCCCGCAACCGCTCCGCGAAAGTCGCCTTCGTCCCAGCCGTTTCGATCATGCAGAACCCATCGTCCCCTGGCCGTTCGCCTGCACCGGCCTGCCGCTCCTTTGCCCGCCCGCCGGCTCCCGCCATCTCCTTGCAGTTGACAGCGTTAGTATATCGGTGAAACCGTTCCGGTTGGATGAAGGCCGCTCCTCAGAACCACGTCCCCGCCTTATACCGCTCGTACTCTTCTCCAAACGCCTCGTGCAGCACCTGCTCTTCCTTCCGCGCGCGAACGATCTGCACCGGCACCAGCACCGCCAGAATCAGCAGCAGGACCCAGTTCTCCAACACAATCGCAACCCCAACCAGAAACAGCTCGCCAAACACGTAAATCGGATTCCGGATCTTCGCGTAAAGCCCCGTCGTTACCAGCTTCTTTGCCTTCGCCTTCACGGAGAACGACGCCCCCAATTGCAGCCGCGCCACCACCAGCATCGTAATCGAAATCCCGGCCAAACCCGCTCCTGCAATCTTCACCGGCGTCCACGCAATCAAGTTAATATGCAACGCCAGCCAAACCACCGCTGCTACGATCACCGCCAACGTAATCATGTTCGCCTTCATCGTTCTCCCTCTCCACATCATGGACAGTCGCTTCTTGTCTTCGCCCCCCACACTGCACCTTCCAGCAGGGTCACCGCGTCGGTCGATTGTTCAAGCCGCGGAAAGGCACCGCGCTTCGCCGACATCTCCATCACAGAAACCAGAGCATCGAACGCATCCTCGCTCCGCCGCGCTTTCTCAACCACCTCTGGCGACAACGCAGCATATGCCGCCTCGTTCCGCTGCTTCTTCGCAAGATACTCGGCCCTCGCATCGGAATTGCCTTTCTTCACCTCACCCGTCAGCAGTCGCGGATAAATCTCTACCACCATCGGCAGCCTCGTTGGATGGAAGGGCCAGATACTGAATCCACCTCTCACCAATTCGGGCAAGAGAGGAATTCCTCGCAGCGTCCCCGTCCCCACCGCTCCTGCTCCGCCAATCTGAAACGGCGACTTCGGCGCGATCCCCTTCACCTTCGCCGCCTCCGACGGATCGAGAATCTTCCCCTGCACCTTGCACGCTATATCCGCCTGCCGGAGCATCCGGACCCCAAACTCCTCACAAAACTCCGGCGGCTTCTTGCCCGTCCTGAACTTGCCCACCCGCCCCCAGAATCGCGCATCCTCACATTCGCGTCCCAACCAGCGCTCGCCATGCTCAACCACAATCTCCCAAAACTCCGGCGCCGTCTTCGCACCATGCTCCGCCACGAACCACGCAGGATAGCTGAAGCAGAAATCCACTCCAACCACCATCCGCGGCGTCTCCCGCGCCAGCCCGATCAGCCACTCGATCAGCGTCTCTCGGGTCATCTTGCTCTCAAGACGCACCGGCCCACCCGCTGTCCATACACCAGCCCAAATTTTCTTGCGCTGCCCCGCCGGACTGCGGTCGCCCGACCAGTCCACCGCCACCACCCGCTGCACATCCATCACGCCCACGGAACCTCGCTCGCCTCACCCGCGTATTCTGTGTCAGACGGCGGCACCGGCCCCACCGCGCCCGTCGAAAGGACCCCGATGATCAAGTTCCTTCTCTTCTGCATCCTGCTCATCCTCTGCTGGCCGCTGGCCCTCATCGCGCTTGTCCTCTATCCGATCGTCTGGCTCCTCACGCTTCCCTTCCGCATCGTGGGCATCGCCGTTACCGGAGTCTTCGACATCGTCAAAGCCATCTTCCTCTTCCCGGTCCGCATCCTCCGCTCGGTTTAGCTCTTAGCCTTATAGCTAAAAGCTAAGAGCTAACAGCTAGTGGCTGTCTTCCTCGACGTCCACCTCTTCCACCTCTACGCCCCATTCCCGCAACACCTTGAACACCGTCCCGGCCGAGAACCCAGCCCGCAGCAGCCTCCCCATCGCCCGCGCCGACTCCTTCCTCGCATTTTCCCCGCTCGGCTGCTTCATCCGCTTGCGCGCCACATACTCCCGCGCCAACGCCACCTCGTCCACGTCCGCGTAGGCCGCCCCCACCGCCGCGCCCACCGTCTCCGACGCCACCCCCTTCGCCGCCAGGTCCTGCTGCACCCGCCGCCGTCCATACTTCTCCCCCTCCATGCGCAGCCTGGTATAGTCCGCCGCAAACCGTGTGTCGCTCAAGTAGTTCAGCTCCTTCAGCCGAGCCACCACGGCGTCCATCACCCGCGCACCCTCATCGCCCTCCGCGGCGCGCCGCTGCATCAGCCGGCGCAGTTCGCGCTCCGTCCGCATCCGCCGGGCGAGCATGCCCACGGCATACTCAAACAGCCCCGCCTCGCCCAGCGGCTCCCGCTGCTTCGCCCGCTTGAACGCCATTCCCCTCCTCTTCGCTCGTCATCCTCTTTATTTGTCATTCCCGAAGGGAATCTGCTTCTTCTGTTGTCTGTTCTTGTTCGCCTCTCACTGACCACTCACCACTTATCACTTCTCCGCATACGCATTGCTCTTCGTCCACCGGTCGCACCAGTCGCTGACCACCTCATTCCACAACTGCGAGTTCTGCGGCTTCAGCACCCAGTGCCCTTCATCCGGGAAGTAAAGAAACTTCGACGGAACCCCCAGCCGCTGCAGCGCGGTGAATAGCTCCATCCCCTGCGACACATCCAGCCGGTAGTCCTTCTGCGAGTGGATCACCAGCGTCGGCGTCTTCGCATTCTGGATAAACCGCATCGGCGACCACTTCCTAAACGGGTCCTGGTCCGCCGGCAGGTTCTGATACCGCCAAGGCTCCGCCGGGTGACCATCGCTTCCCCGTCCGTCATTCTGACCTCTGGTCAGAATCTCCGTATTTGTCTTTGTCGTAAACCCATCCCACCCCTTCGGAAAATCCTCCGGCCTTCGGAACTCCCACTCGTTGAACCACATCTCCTCGGTATCGCCGTACCCGCTCGCCGGGTCATACAGCCCGTCATGGGTCACGATGCATTTGAAGCGGTTCGTATGGGTCAGCACCCAGTTCGCCATGTAGCCGCCATAGCTCCCCCCCAGCGCGCACTCCCGCGTCTTATCTATGAATGGATACTTCGCCTCCGCATAATCCAGACCCTTCATCAGGTCCTCGTACGCCCGCCCGCCCCAGTCGCCGCTGACTTCATCGACGAACTTCTGCCCATACCCTGTCGACCCGCGTCGATTGATGCCGACGACCACATACCCGCTCGCCGCCATCAGCTCCCAGTTCCACCGAAAGCTCCACGCATCCCCCCACGCCGTCTCCGGCCCGCCATGCAGCAGGAACTTCACCGGATACTTCTTCGCCGGATCAAACCCCGGCGGCCGCATGATAAATCCTTCGACCTTAGTTCCCTCCGCCCCCGTAAACCAGAACGACTCCATCTTCGGCAGATCGAGCCGAGCGATTAGGGCGTCGTTCAAATGAGTGATCGCTTCCTCACCACCCCACTCAGAAGTTCCGGGGGCGTGTTTCTTCGGAAGCCTGATGATCTCCGACGGTCCTTCCGCAGTCATGCGAGTAGCAACGAGGATTGTCCCCTCATCTGGGACTCCCGAATGGGGAAGCACATGAACGTCACTGAATTCGCCCTCTCCTTCTAGGAATCCCAGCTGGTTGCCAGCAACACCAACGAAGTCAACATTCTCTTCGCCTGCCTTCCCGTTCACATAAAAGATGCCCTCCGACTCCTGATTCCAGGCGAACTCATCGACCCATCCGTCGAACTTCGGCATTAAATCCCTAATCGTCTTCTTCTCCCGATCCAACAACATCAACCGAAACTTATCGCTCTCAAACCCAGCCCGAGCCTGCGACCGGAACGCCAGCCACTTCCCATCCGGCGAGTACTCCGGCTCATCGTCGCTCCCCGGGCTGGTCGACACCTTCTCGGCCTTCGCCCCCAGCTCGTCTAATCTCAAGGTGAAGACGTCATTGTTCGTAGACGCCGCCGGCACCGGGTCGAGGTTCGTCACATACGCAATCTCATTCGAGTCCGGAGCCCACGCATACTCCTGCGGCCCGCTCAGAAACCACGTCGGCGTCTCCGCATCCCCCACCGCACTCGCCGGCGTCAGGTCACGCACCCCCTTTCCTGATCCAGCCCCATCCGCATCCACCACCAGCACATGACTCCGCTTCGCGCCCGTGTAGTGATCCCAGTGCCGGTACAGCAGCCCGTCCCAAACCTGCCCCTTCACCGGACTCTTATCCGCTGCGTCATCCTTCGCCTTATCGCAGGCATCCTCCTCCGCCCACGCCGCCGGCTCCGCATTCTTCCACGCCGCCACATCCCGCGTCCCACCCACTACTCCCTTGAACTCGTCATTCTGACCGCCGGTCAGAATCTCGGTATTTGTCTTTGTGGCCGCGCCGCCCTTCACCGAGCACTCCGGCCAAACCGCCGCCACGAACATCAGCCGCTTCGAGTCCGGCGACCACACCGCCCCATCCGCGCCACCCGCCACATTCGTCAACTCTCGCGCCTCGCCGACTTTCCCCGCCGCCTCATCCCACGGCGCGAGATAAATCTGATCCTTCATCGAGATGGAAACCCACTTCCCGTCCGGCGAAAACCGCCCGTTCGACTCCCCACCCCCAAACGTAATCTGCCGCTCGCTACTCTGTTTGTCATTCCCGAAGGGAATCTGCTTCTGTACCTCAGCCGCGCCGCCGCCCGCGATCGGCGCCACCCAAAGATGGTTCGCCTTGGTGTTCTTTTCCAGCGACACCTCCGTCACCGAGAACATCACCCATTTCCCGCTCGGCGAGATCTGCGGATCGCTCACCCGCTTCATCGCCATCATGTCCGCAAACGTCATCGGCCGCTTCGCCGCCGTCGCACCCTGCCCCGCTGCTACACCCGCACCCAGCCCGGCCCAAACCAGACTACACACCGCAACCGCAACGCAGCCCAGCCCAAATCTCTTCATCCCGCCAGTCTAACTCTCTCGACCACCTACCTACGCGTGTCCCCGCGCACAAGCGCGCGCCGCCACTGGCTCACCATCCGCGTAAACTAGAACTCTCAGAACCACTGACTCAAGGAGTCCCCTTGCACAAGTTCCAACTCCTCTTCGCAGCCACCCTCCTCGCCACGCCGCTGCTCGCCCAGAAGGCCGCCCCAACCGCCGTCATCCCTCCCGCCGTCAAGTCCGCGGAGGCCTCCATCGACGCCGAAAAGATCCGTGCCCACGTCCGCTTCCTCGCCGACGACCTGCTGGAAGGCCGCGGCCCCGGCGTGCGCGGAGGCGACCTCGCCGCCCGCTACATCGCCACCCAGTTCGCCCTGGCCGGCCTCCAGCCCGGCGGCGACAACGGCACGTTTTTCCAGCAGATAGACTTCTTCGGCATGACCGTCAAGCGCGACAAGACCACCTTCTCGCTCGCGCCCGCCAGCGGCCCCGTCCTGCCTCTCCGCTTCGGCCCCGACTACGTCGTCAACAACCCCCGCCACACCGCGGTCGTCGACATCGACGCCCCTATCGTCTTCGTCGGCTACGGCGTCACCGCGCCCGAGTACCAGTGGGACGACTACGCCGGCGTCGACGTCCGCGACAAGGTCGTCCTCATCATCGTCGGCGACCCGCCCTCGGACGACCCCAACTTCTTCGCCGGCAAGGCCCTCACCTACTACGGCCGCTGGACCTATAAATACGAGGAGGCTGCCCGCCGCGGAGCCATCGGCGCGCTCATCATCCACCGCACCGACCTCGCCAGCTACCCCTGGTCGGTCGTCCAGAACTCGGGCTCCGGCGAGAAGACCTTCCTCGCCACGGACACCAACCCGCAAGTTGCCGCCGCCGCCTGGATCCACCACGACATCGCCGACAAGCTCTTCGCCGCCTCCGGCCGCGGCAACAGCGCCGGCGGCGGTTCCCTAACCGACGCCGAAATCGACGCCGCCGGCAAGCGCGGCTTCCACGCCGTCGAACTCCCCGTCCGCCTCAAAGCCCACATCGAATCCACCGTCCGCTCCTACCAGTCGCCCAACGTCATCGGCATCCTGCCCGGCGCCAACGCGCCGCCCGCGATCAGCGAAGCGGACCGGCACATCGCCGGAGACACGTTCAAGGAGCCTGAGCTACGCGACCAGGCCGTCCTCTACACCGCTCACTACGACCATCTCGGCTTCGTCCCCGGCATGCCCGGCGACAACATCTATAACGGCGCCGTAGACAACGCCACCGGCTGCGCCATCCTCATGGAACTCGCCCGCGCCTGGGCGTCCATGCCCGGCCGGCCTGTCCACTCCGTCATCTTCGCCTCCGTCACCGCGGAAGAGCAGGGCCTGCTCGGCTCCGAATACCTCGGCCAGCACCCGCCCATCCCCGCCGGCCAGATCGCCCTCGACCTGAACTACGACGCCATCCAGCCCTTCGGCGAACCGCTCGAGACCTCCGTCGTCGGCTCCGAGCGCACCAGCTTCTATCCCACCGTCGAGGCCGCCGCGGCCCGCTTTGGCATGGCCATCGTCCCCGACCCCCACCCCGAGGCCGGCCACTACTACCGCTCGGACCACTTCTCCATGGCGCGCGCCGGCGTTCCCGCCTTCTCCATCGGCTCCGGCACCCTCTACCAGGGCCACGACGCCGCCTGGGGCCTCGCCAAGGAAGACGACTACGTTGCCCACCGCTACCACAACTTCTCCGACAACTACACTGCGGACATGGACTTCACCTCCAACGCCAAACTCGCCCGCTTCGGCCTGGAACTGGGCTGGCAAGCCCTCACCGCTCCCACCACCATCTCCTGGCGCCCCGGCGACGAGTTCGAACCCGCCCGCAAGAAATCCCTCGCACCCTAGCGGCCAGCCGGGGCGCGGCAGCCCCAAACCGCAATTCATCGTCTAATACGGTAAGTCGCTGGAGTCTAGAGAATGAACCGGTTCGCCAAACAGATCGCTGCTCTCCTCGCCCTCGCTCTCGCAGCGCCGCTCGCCGCCTGCGCCCAAAGCGGCTTCGGCCCCCTCGACCCCGCCCCGCCCAAAGGCCTCAGCGTGGACGAGATCATCAAGAAGTTCGGCGAGCGCGAGGCCGAGTTCAAGCAGGCCCGCGACAGCTACATCTTTCGCGAATCGGTCAAAGTCGACATCGTCAACGACGACTCCGGCAAGGTCGACGGCGAGTACTACCAAGTCAGCGACGTCACCTTCAACGACGCCGGCCATCGCGAGGAGCACGTCGTCTTCGCCCCCGCCAGCACCCTCGACGCCAGCGCCACTCCCGTCATGAGGACGCCCGCCGACGTCGACGAGGTCGAGCATCGCCTGCCGTTCATCCTTACGACCGACGACCTGCCGCAGTATGACATCACCTACCTTGGCCGGCAAAAGGTCGATGACCTCGACACCTACGTCTTTCAGGCCGGCCCCAAGGTGCTGGAGAAGAACAAGCATTATTTCCAGGGCAAGGTGTGGGTGGATCAGAAGGACCTGCAGATCGTGCTGATCAACGGAAAAACCGTTCCCCAGGACACGCGCCCCGGCCACGAAGACCTGCAGCCGCCCTTCACCACCTACTACGAGCAGGTCGACGGCAAGTACTGGTTCCCCACCTATACCAAGGCCGAGGGCGTTCTGCACTTCGCCGCGTCGAGAGACGGGCTGGGCGAGGACGTGCACATGCGCTCAGTCGTCCGCTACACCGACTACAAGCAGTTCCACTCCAACATCCGCATCATCTACAACGGCGAGGACATCACCAACAAGCACACGCCCGACGGCCAGACTCCCGACCAGAACAACGGCCAGCCGCCCGCACCGGCAGCACCGCCGAAGTGAGGTGTCTTCACCGCGAAGCGGTCGGGAGCCGTACGAAGTACCTACGCCGCCGGTTCCGACTCGAAGTAGAGATAGCGCCGCCAGCTCGGGTCGGCCGAGCCGATCATGCGCATGATGTGCCGCGATGTGTGCAGGCTGAACGGCCGCGGCTCGCGCTGCAGCTTCATCTCCGTCAGCTCGTGCAGCAGCGAGTTGCCCTTCCTCCGGTTGCACTCGTGGCAGCAGGCCACCAGGTTTTCCCAGGTCGACAACCCGCCGCGCGATCGCGGAACCACATGGTCGAGCGTCAGTTCGCCCGCGGTCAGCACCACGCCGCAGTACTGGCACGCATTGCGGTCGCGCAGCAGAATGTTCTTGCGCGAGAGCGCCCGCGTCTGGTGCGGGATCCTGCGGTATTCCAGCAGCCGGATCACGCTCGGCATGGCCACGCTGACCCGCGCCGCGTGCAGCACCGCACCCTGCTCCTCCTCGGTGCGCGCAACGCCCTTCAGCACCAACACCAGCGCCCGCCGCGCCCCGCAGATGTTGATCGGCTCGTAGGACGCATTCAGCACCAGCACCGGCGTCTGCATGGCCGGCTGGCGAAATACGCCGATCCGCACATCCAGCTCCGTGGTCAGCCGCGGAGGGCCGTGGTGTCCCGCGTGCCGGCTCGCCTGTGCCCGCTGCTTCCGCATCTTTTGCGACATGTGCGACGCTTGCATTGCTGAAATCCTCCGGTTCCGATCCGTATGCACGGCGTTGATGCCGTTGAACGTTGAAACCCGCTGTGTCTATCCGAACCCCTGCGCTGCATGCATTCCAGCGCCGTCCCACAGCGCGACCCGCGGAGTCTGCGCCCGGGCCAGCGTGGCAACCCAAACCTTGTGCGCACCCGCTCGCCGCAGCACACGCCCGCACTCGCGGGCGGTCGCGCCGGTGGTGTAAATGTCGTCCACCAGCAGCACCTCGCAGCCGGGCACAAGCCTGCTCGCGTCGGCCTCGAACGCGCCTTCCAGGTTCCTGCGCCGGCGGTGCGGATTCAGCTCGAACTGGCTCTTGGTGTCGCGCCGCCGCTCCAGCACTCCGGTCACGCGTTGCAGCTTCCACTCCGGAACCGCCGTCCGCAACTCGGCAATCGCCGCGTCGGCCAGCAGCTCCGCCTGGTTGTAGCCGCGCTGGCGCTGCTTGGCCGGGAACAGCGGCACTGCAACCACGGTCAGCTCCCGCGCCGCCTCCGCTCGCAACGTCAGGATGGCCTCGGCGAGCATTCCACCCAGCAGGTTCGCCACGACCCGCATCCGCTCGTACTTCAGCAGGTGGACCATCTCGCGCAGCTCGTCCTGGTAGACGGCGTACGCAACGGCCCGCTCGAACATCGGCGGCACAACGCGGCAGACGTGGCAGAGCAATCCTTCCGCCGGCAACGGCCCGGCGAACCAGGCGCTCTCCAGATCGATGTCGAGGGCCTCGCCGCAGCGCCCGCACAACGCGTCCGCCTGCTTCGGCACAGAGGCCCGGCAGCTATCGCAGATGGGCAGCACCGTAGTCCGCAGCAGCGGACCGCCGCAGACACGGCAATCGGAAGGAAATGCTGTGGTTGCAAAGTCGTCGAGAACCGAGCGAAGCGAAAACCCGGTGCGGCCAGCCAGCCTTTGCCGCAAACTTGCAGCCGGGCGACCGTCATCAGGTCCGGCGCCTATGCCTGGCGCAGCGCCGGGTAAAACTGGGAGCGTACTCTCATTCAGGCTTGCGCTGAAGATGCACCTCGCTCGCACGGCGCTCCAGGCCGCTTGGGCCGCGCCGATGGACAAAGTATAAATCCTCGCGCAGCGGTTCGCCAGCAGGAATGTTCCGGCAACGCGAAACCCCGCTGCCGCTGATACACTCCCATCGAAGCTATTAACCTCGCATTTACACCGGAGAGCACGTACTCATGGCCACCGCAGCCCCTGTAAAACCCGCCTTCAAGCCCTTTGTCCCCGCGACCGAATCGCGCCCGGAGCTGACCGTCCGCGCGCTGCTGCTGGGCGCGGTCTTCGGTGTGCTGTTCGGCGCGGTCACGGTCTACGTGGGGCTGCGTGCCGGGCTAACGGTTGCCGCCAGCATCCCGATCTCGGTCCTCTCTATCTCGATCATGCGTTACGTTGCCAGGGTCTTCGGTCTCCGCGACGCCACCATCCTCGAGAACAACATCGTGCAGACCACCGGCAATGCGGGCCAGTCGATTGCCTCGGGCGTCATCTTTACCCTCCCGGCCTTGGTGTTCCTTGGCTTCGACCTCGAGTCCTCGCGCATCTTCGCGCTGGCCCTCTTCGGCGGCTGGCTGGGCGTACTGTTCATGATTCCGCTGCGCCGCCAGTTGATCGTCGAGGAGCACGGCACGCTGATCTACCCCGAAGGCACCGCCTGCGCCGACGTGTTGATCGCCGGCGAACGCGGTGGCAGCCTCGCTTCCCGCGTCTTTCTCGGCCTCGGCCTGGGCGGCCTCTATACCCTCTTCCAGAACAGCAGCCTCTTCGGCCTTTGGCCGGACGAGCCGAAGCGCGACTTCGACATCGGCGCGCAACATCTGCTCAAGGGCGGCAGCATCCGCTCCGATTGCACACCGGAGTATCTGGGCGTGGGCTATATCATAGGCGCTCGCGTCGCCGCCATCATGTTTGCCGGAGGCGTTTTCTCCTGGCTGGTGCTGATGCCGGCCATCTACTTCTTCGGATCGCACCTTGCGGGACCGCTCTATCCCGGGACTGTACCTATTAATCAGATGTCGCCCTCGGACCTTTGGCGGGCGTATGTGCGGCCCATGGGCGCCGGTGCCGTCGCATGCTCCGGCCTCATTACCCTCATCCGCACACTGCCGACCATTGTCAGCGCTCTGACGCAAGGCTTCAAGAAAGGTGCGGCCAAGGCCGGCTCGGCTGTGCGCTCGCGCATTGAACACGATCTGCCTCCCAGCGTTGTGATTGGCGGAAGCCTGGTGCTGATTGTGCTGATGTTTCTGTTCCTGCAGTTCAAGCCGGTTCCCGGCGCATACGTCGGGCCACTGGCGAACCTCGTCGCCGCACTGATGATCGTGGTGTTCGGGTTCCTCTTTGTTACGGTCTCGGCGCGCATCGTCGGCATCGTCGGTTCGTCGGCATCTCCGGTGTCGGGCATGACCATCGCGACGCTGATGGCGACGGCAGCGATCTTCCTCGTCAAAGGCTGGACCGCACCCGCATTCGGCGCGCTCGCCATTACGGTGGGAGGCGTCGTGTGCATCGCTGCCTCCAATGCCGGCGATACCAGCCAGGACCTGAAGACCGGTTATCTGGTCGGCTCGACGCCGTGGAAGCAGCAGGTCGCGCTGATCTTTGGCGTCATGGTCTGCATCTTCTCCATCGGCGCCACGCTGAACGCCATGAACCGCGCCTACGAGCAGTTTCAGCGCATGCAGGCTCCCATCCCGCTCTCGCTTGCACAACTCCCGGATGGGGTACAGAATCAGGGCCCCTTTACGCGCGACCGAATCGACTTGACCACGCAGAGCGACAGCCAGAACAAACAGGAACTTACCGGCGCCAGCCACTACATGCTGCTCAACGCCATCGGCTCCAATATGCTGCAGGACGGCAAGTACCTCTACAACCCGGCCACCGGGCAGATTGAGGTCCAGTGGATCCAGGGCATCGGCAGCGAGCGGGCCGCCGCCCCGCAGGGCCGCCTGATGGCCACCGTGATCAACGGCATTCTCTCGCGCAAGCTGCCCTGGACACTGGTGCTGCTGGGCGTGGCGCTGGTGATTGTGGTGGAACTGCTGGGCATTCGCTCGCTCACCTTCGCGGTCGGCGCCTACCTCTCCATCGCCACCACGCTGGCCATCTTCGTCGGCGGCGTCATGCGCTGGATGGTCGACCGCGCCATGATTCAGCACGCCGAACGCACCCGCATGGCCGCCAATCCCGACATCATCGACCCCGGCACCGGCCTTCCCATTCCCACCAGCGTCACGCCAGCGCTCGACACCGAGAGCGAAATCTCGTCTGGCAGCCTTTATGCCTCGGGCCTCATCGCCGCCGGCGGCATCGTGGGCCTGCTCGGCGTCTGCGCGCGCCTGGCGGAAGGCCTCTCCGAGTCACGCGGCGGTCACTGGCAACTCTTCCGCTTCAGCAACCAGAACCCGATGTATCACGACTGGGTCGCCGTAGTAATGTTCGCCCTGCTCGCCTTCAGCCTCTACTACTTCGCCCGCAAGCCCCTCAGCCAGCCCAAACCGTAAACTCCCGGCCGCACGTCTACCGCAGCACCTCTTCGAGCGTCGTCGAAAGGTCCGTCTTCTCGTCGCGATACTTCACGATCACCGGCGTGTAGACACTCAGCCCCATCTGCTTGCCGTAGCCTCCAGTCACCGCGCGCGAACCCGGAACCACCACCGCGCCCTCGGGAATCATCAGCGGCGTCTCCGCAGTCGCCTTCAGAATCTCGCCCTTCACCACGTCATAGACCGGTGTGCCCCGCGTCAGAATCGTGCCCGCCGCCAGCACCGCGCGCTTGCGCACAATCGTGCCTTCGTAGACGCCGGTGTTTCCGCCCACCAGCACATCGTCCTCAATAATCACGGGCGACGCATTCACCGGCTCCAGCACCCCGCCGATCTGCGCCCCCGCCGACAGATGCACGCGCTTGCCGATCTGCGCGCACGAGCCCACCAGCGCGTGCGAGTCCACCATCGTCCCTTCGTCCACGTACGCGCCCGCGTTGATGTACGCAGGCGGCATCATCACCACGCCCCGCGCCACGAACGCACCCGAGCGTACTGAACTTCCACCCGGCACAATGCGCACGCCGTCCTTCGGCGTAAACAGCCGCGCCGGATACGTTCCCTTATCCACGAAGGTGATCTGCGGCCCACGGCCGTAAAACGTGCCGACCACCGACATGTCCTTCAACTCGCCGATCCGAAACCCGAGCAGAATCCCGCGCTTCACCCACGCATTCACCCGCCAGCCCGTCGGCGCACTCGCATCCGGCTCGGCCGCCCGCAGTGTCCCCGCCTCCAGCGCCGCGCGCAGTTCAAGAAACGCGCGCAACGCGTCCTTGTCGCCAACAGCAGCATCGCCCGCGGCAAAGTGCCGCTCAATCCTTGCTTCCAAACTCTCAGTTGTCACGATCATTTTCGATTGTAAGCCGTACTAGGCCAACCCAAGTTCGCCCACCAGCTTCTCTAGCTTCTGTCGCGTCGCCGCCGTCACCGGAACCATCGGCAGTCGCAGCTTCTCCTCGATCCGCCCCATCAGCGCCAGCACCGCCTTCACCGGCGCCGGGCTCGGCTCGCTGAAGTTCGCCTTCATCAACGCCAGGTACTTCGCATTGATCGCGCGCGCGGTGGCCCAATCGCCGGCCAGCGCGGCCCCAACCATCTGCGCCATCGGCGCCGGGATCGCATTCGACGCCACCGAAACCAGCCCCGCACCGCCCAGCGCCAGCACCGGCAGCGTCATCCCGTCGTCGCCCGAGAGCACCTTGAAGCCGCGCGGCGCCTGCGTAATCAGCTCGGTGATCTGCGCCACGCTGCCGCTGGACTCCTTGATGCCCACAATGTTCTCGATCTCTGCCAGCCGCAGCACCGTCGCCGGCTCCAGATTCACGCCCGTCCGCGATGGAATGTTGTAGAGCAGCACCGGCAGCTCCACCGCCTCCGCGATCGCGCGGAAATGCTGGTACTGGCCCTCCTGCCCCGGCCGGTTGTAGTACGGATTCGCCGTGAGGATGCCGGTCAGCCCCGGCACCTTTGCCAGCTTCTTCGCCCGCGCCACCGCCTCGCTGGTCGCATTGTGCGTGCATCCCGCAAACACCGGAACGCGCCCGGCCACCGTGTTTACGACTGTTTCCACCACGCGCAGCCACTCCGCCTCGTTCAGCGTCGAAGCCTCGCCCGTGGTCCCGCAGGGGATCAGGAAGTTGATGCCCGATTCAATCTGCCAGTTCACCAGCCGGACCAGCGCCGGCTCATCGAGTCCGCCATCCGCAAGAAAGGGTGTTACGAGTGCCGTGCCGCAACCAGAGAGTTCCATCGCGACTGTGAGTTTACCTTTTATCCGCCTGTGAAGTCGCGGAATCCTTCGCAGCCCGCCGCAGGGACTTGCGGGTTTCTCCCCGCTCGCCGGCCTCAACCTTCGGCGGCAACAGCCAAATCGCCGCGACAATCCCGATCAACGCCAGCGACACCCGATCTTTGCAACTGCCAGTGGGCGGCCCTGGTCTCGCAGCAGATTCGGCCGGCTTAAACCCACTCACCCGCGCGCATCAGCGGCTCAGCCGCGCCATTCGCGGCGATCCCGTCCACATCCATCGCCGCCGTCCCGATCATCCAGTCCACATGGATCAAACTCGAGTTCGCCCCCAGCGCGGTCAACGCGTCGTTGTCCATCTTCTCGCCGCCGATCAGGCACGTCGAATACGCCTGCCCCAGCGCAATGTGGCTTGCCGCATTCTCGTCGAACAACGTGCTCCAGAACAGAATTCCCGAAGCCGCAATCGGCGATGACGCCGGCACCAGCGCCACCTCGCCTAGCCGGCGCGCTCCGTCGTCCGTCGAAATCAGTTGGTTCAGCACATCCTCGCCCGCGGTCGCCGTGGCCTCCACAATCTTTCCGCCTTCGAACCGGCAGCGGATGTTCTCGATCAGCGTGCCCTGGTGCGAAAGCGGCTTCGACGCCCGAACCACGCCATCGACGCGGTCCTTGTGCGGCGTGGTGAAGCACTCCTCGGTGGGAATATTCGGCTGGCAATCGACGCCATTGCCCGCGGTCGTCCCGCCGCCCGCCCACAGATGCTGGTCTGCCAGGCCGACCCGCAGATCGGTGCTTCCGTCCTTCGACCTAAAGCTCAGCGCCGCATACCGCTTCCGATTCAGCAGGTCCACACGCTGCTTTAGCCGCGCTCCATGCGCCAGCCAATCCGCCACCGGATCGTCTCCGGTAATCCGCGACGCCTGGAAGATCGCCTCCCACAGCTTCGCGACGCTCGAGTCCACCGGCTCACCCGGAAACACCAGCTTCGCCCAATCCGGCGTCGCCGCCGCCACAATCGTCCAGTTGATCTCGTGCCGCGTAATCAACTCCATCGCCGGCTTGGCCGCCTTCGATGCCGCTACATTCGCCCGCGCCACCTTCGCCGGGTCCTGCCCAGCCAGCAGCGCCGGGTTCGTCCCCGCAATCGCCATCCGTGCCGCGCCGCTCTTGAACGCCGTCGCAATCGCGTCCTGCAACCACACCGGCGCATAGTCGAAGCTCGCATCCGGCGCATGCTCATACCGCGACAGCACGCATGGATCGTCCGCGAACAGCGTCGTCACCAGCAGCGCGCCCGCGCGATACGCATGGTCGGTAATCCGCCGCACCAGCGGCAGTGCGTCGATCGGAGCTGTCAGCACCAACTCCTGGCCCGCGCGCAGACCGAGGCCCACGCGCACGGCTACCTCGGCCAGCCGGTCAAGCTTTTCATCGAAGGAAAGCGAAGCAAACGAGGGCGCGGAGACGATGGCAGAAGCACTCATACCTACAGGCTAAGCGCGCACCCCAAACCCACGCAACCCGCCGCATCCGCCTCGCCCTATCCAGCACCAGTATCGGTGTCATCGGCGTAGATCGGGGTTAAGCCTTTGTCTCGGCCTTACAGCTTCTCCCACACATCGCGGAAGTCGTAGCACCCGGTCCGCCCCGCCAGCCACTCCGCCGCGCGCACCGCGCCCTCCGCAAACCCGCGCCGCGAAAACGCCTCATGCGTCAGCACCAGCCGGTCCGCCTCGCTCAGCGCCTGCAGCTCGTGCGTGCCCTTCGCATCGCCTTCGCGGACCGACTCGATCGGCACCTCGAACTTCTTTCCCGCGCCCCGTTCCACCATCTCCGCAATCGAGATCGCCGTCCCTGAAGGCTTATCCACCTTGGTCACATGGTGCGTCTCCACGATCGAGAATTTATATCCCGCACCCGCCAGCGACGATCCCATCTGCTCCGCCAGCTTCAGCATTACCTGCACACCGATGGAATAATTCGTCCCGTAGAGCAGCCCGCCGCCCTTGCGCTCCGCCAGCGCGCGCATGTCCGCCAGTTTGGCGTACCAGCCCGTCGTCCCCACCACCATCTTCGCTCCGGTAGCCAGGCAGGCGCGCATGTTCTGCACCACCGCCGCGGGCGTGGTGAAGTCGATCGCCACATCGAACCCCGCGACAAACGGGGGCGTCAACGCCCCGGCGCCGGAGTTCTCCAGCACATCCAGCACATGCACGCCGTGGCCGCGTTGCGCCGCCACCTCTGAGACCAGCTTGCCGGTCTTGCCCTGTCCAAGCACCAATATCCGCATAGTCAAAGTCTAGAGCATTCCGCGAATCCACGACCGTCCGGACGCACCGGTCCGCTTGCGATACTTGCCCCCCGTCTCCCGGGGTACAGTAGTTGTGAAACTGCTCTGCCCTTCACTCCCATGGCCCACTCCTCTCCGCATGCAGCGTAAGCCCAACCCGCACGCGCTCGCAGCCGCCTTCCTCGCGGTCTCTGCCGCGCTCTCGGTCGCCGTACTCGCAGTACGCAATCTGTACGACGACGAAATATCCGCGCTCAACCTCACCACCAGCCCCATCGCCAACATCCTGCGCGCCACCGCCGCACAAGACGTCCACCCGCCGGGCATGTATCTGCTGGCGCACCTCGCTTACCGCGTCGTCCCGTCTTTTCGCTGGATGGACCTGTTTCCCTGTCTGTTTGTCTACGCCGGCCTGGCAATCTTCCTGTACCAGGTCACTCCGCTCTTCGCCCGCACCCGCTCCCAGCTTTGCCTGCTGCTGCTCGCCACGCTCCACCCGCAGCTACTGCTATGGAACACCACCTTCCGCTGGTATAGCTGGTGGACCGGACTTGCCCTCATCACCCTCACCGCGGCCCTGCAGCCACGCAATCCCCGCCCCACCCTCGGCGCCGCGCGAGCTCTTGCGCTCGCTGTCCTGCTGGCGTGCCTCTTCTACCTCAACTACATCACATTCCTGTTCGTCGTCGCGCTCGGCGCGGCCATGCTCCTGCGTTATCGCGCCCAGCCGTGGAAGCGCCTGCTGCCTCCGGCCCTGCTGATCCTCGGAGTCTTCTGTGCGCTCATCGCGCCCCAGCTTCACACCATGATCGCCGTCCACATCCCGAACGGCGGCGGCCAACTCTCCAGCTTCGCCACCTCTTTTCTCCGACTGCTCCAATCGGTCGCCACGTCGGAGGCCTACCTGCCCTGGCATCCACTCGCCATCCTCGCCGGCCTGCTCTTCGCCGCGCTCTGCGTCATGGGCCTGATCGCACGGTTGCGTCTGCTCCGCCGCGGCGCTTCGACTGACTCAACCGGCAGCGGCCTCGCCTCGCTCCTCCTCTTCGGCCTGCTCTTCTTCCTGCTCGTGGCCGTCACTGGCCTCGGCGGGAAACCCCGCAACGGCCTGCTGCTCATCCCCGTCCTCGCCCCCGCCGCCGCGCTCATCGTGGGAACCCTGCGCCCGCGCGTTCAGAACTCCATCCTCCTCTTCTTCGCCCTCTGGAGCGCCGTCGGGATCGCCCATATCGTCGGCCGTTACGGCCTTACCACGGCCAGCATGAACGACCGTCCCGAGCAGGTGGTCGCCTTTGTCCGCCAGACCGCCGGCCCCGGCTGCGCCATCGTCGTAACCCACGACACCGGACTCGCTTTCTCACTTGCCCAGGCCAATCTCCCGCGCACCCTCATCGTCTCGCCGTTGCTCCCGCCGATCTTCGGCGGTTCCCGGTCGCTGCCCAGCAACGATTGCGCCCAAACCCGCTTCTACGCGGTCCAGTCCTACCTGGGAGCAAACAGCCCCTGGACGCAAACCCTCGGCAGTGAACTCCAATCCTCCACGCGCTTCATCCACGGCCAACCCCGCGTCGATTCGTTCAGCTTCGATCCGGACGCCCGCCGCAAGCGCGGCCTTGCTCGCATCCCTGGCCTCGGCGGCGATCTTGCGTCCGCGGCCGCGCTTCCCGACTTCCGCTACGTCGTGACCTCCGGCCCAGTCGATCGCACCGGCCTCGAAGCCATGCGCAAACGCGTTCCCGATTTCTTCAGCAGCGACGACGTCATCCCCAGCGAAGCCCCGCCTAAGCCTTCGCCGTGACCACCCTGGCCTCGACATCGAACACGGTCGGGTCCGGCTCCGCAAAGAACTCCGCGTGCAGCGACCGGATCGCCTCCTCCACGTCCGATTCCTCGATCATGAAGCTCATGTTGATCTCGCTCGCACCCTGCGAGATCATGCGCACGTTCACATGCCGGATCGCCGAAAACACGCGCCCCGAAATCCCGCTGCGGCCACGAATGTCCTCGCCCACCATGCAGATCAGCGCCTTGTGCCCTTCCAGCTTCACATCCGCAATCCTGCCCAGCTCGGCGCAGATTTCCGGCAGCCGTTCGTTCGAATCCACCGAGAGCGAGATACTCACCTCGCTGGTCGAAACCATGTCGATCGCGCAGTGATACCGGTCGAAAACATCGAACACGGACTTCAGATACCCATGCGTCATCAGCATCCGGCTGGCCACAATGTCGATGATCGTCAGCCGCTTCTTCGCCGCGATGCTCTTGAACGGGCTCGCGCACGGCGGCGCCATCGCCGTAATCTTGGTGCCCTCGTTCCCCGCGTTGCGCGAGTTCAGCACCCACACCGGAATGCTCTTCTGGACGGCAGGCAAGATAGTGGCCGGATGCAGCACCTTGGCCCCAAAGTACGCCAGCTCCGCCGCCTCTTCAAAGCTGATCGTCTTCACCCGCAGCGCGTCCGGACAGATCCGCGGGTCGGTGGTCATAATCCCGTCCACGTCGGTCCATATCTCAATCGCGCCTGCGTGCAGCCCGCCGCCCACCAGCGCCGCCGTGAAGTCGCTGCCGCCGCGCCCCAGCGTCGTCGTAATCCCTTCCGCGGTCGAGCCGATAAAGCCCCCTATCACCGGCGTCTGCCCGGCCTCCACCAGCGGCAGCACCAGCTCGGTCAGCTTGGCCTCGATCGCAGCCTCCTGCGGCGCCGCCTTGCCAAAGTGATCGTCCGTGACGATGCACTTCCGCGCGTCCACATGCGCGCCGTTCATCCCATGCTGCCCAAAAGCCGCCGCCATCATCTGCGACGAAATCCGCTCCCCGTAGCTCACCACCTTATCGCTGGTCCGCGGGGTCAGCTCGCCCACCGCCGCAATCCCCCGCAACAGATCGTCCAGCGAATCGAACCGCCGCCGGATCACCGCTTCCATTTGGGTGTAGAACTCTCCGCACAGCAGCGCCGCCGCCGTATCGATGTGCCGGTTCCGCAGCCGCGCCGAAATCGCCAGCGCGCCGGTCTTGTCGCCGCGGCCGGCAGCCGCAGCCGCGGCCAGCAGCATATCCGTCACCTTGGCCATCGCCGACACCACCACCACCGGGGAGAGCCCTTTCTCCCGGCGCCCGCGCACAATCGCCGTCGTGCGCAGCATCGCCTTGGCGTCCTCCACCGAGGTGCCGCCAAACTTCATCACCACCAAACCGGCCCTGACCTCAGTCGCTTTGGGCCCGCTCACCCGCTCCTCCGCCCTGCCGACCCCGCTCATGCCAGCACCGCGTCCCGCTGGGCCGGCTTCATATCCAGCTTGCCCAGCCGCGCCAGCACCTCCGCGTTCAGCACCGCTGCCCCGGCCGCTCCGCGAATCGTATTGTGGCTCAGCACCACAAACTTCCAGTCCAGCAGATTGCACTCACGCAGCCGCCCCACGGTCGCGGCCATGCCATGGCCGCGCATCTTGTCCAGCCGCGGCTGCGGCCGGTCCGGATTCGCGTCAAATTCAACCGGCTGTTCGGGCGCGCTCGGCAACTTCATCCCCGCCAGCGGCGCAAACTCGCTCCACGCCGCCAGCACTTCCTCACGCGTCGCCTTCCGCTTGAGCTTGATGCTCACGCACTCGGTGTGCCCGTCTTCCACGGCCACGCGATTGCAATGCGCGCTCACCTTCGCGTCCAGCATTTCGATCTTCGCGCCGGTGTAGCTGCCCAGCAGCTTGCCCACCTCTTCCTGCAGCTTCTCTTCCTCGTTCTTGATGAAAGGCACCACATTGCCCAGAATGTCCAGCGACGCCACTCCCGGATAGCCCGCCCCGCTCACCGCCTGCATCGTCGACACAAACAGGCTCTCGATCCCGAACCGTTCCTCCAGCGGCTTCAGCGCCAGCACCAACCCGATCGCGCAGCAGTTCGGATTCGTGACGATATACCCGCCGCTCTCCCTGCGCCAACTCTGCCGTTCGATCAGCGCCAGGTGGTCCGCGTTCACCTCCGGGACCACCAGGGGAACATCCGCGGCCATGCGAAAGGCGCTCGAGTTCGACACCACCGCGCACCCCGCCGCCGCAAACTTCGGCTCCAGCTCGCGCGCAATGTCCGCGTCCAGCGCGGCAAAGACGATCTTCGGCAGCTCGCCGGCATTTCCAGCGCCAGCCGTTTCCTCGGGCACATTCCCCATCACCGTCATCGCCGCAATGTGCGCCGGCAGCGGCGTATCCAGCTTCCACTTGCACGCGTCGCCATACGTCTTGCCCGCGCTGCGATCGCTGGCGGCAAGCCACGCCACCTCGAACCACGGGTGCTTGTGCAATAACTGGATAAAGCGCTGCCCAACCATGCCGGTAGCGCCAAGAATGCCAACTTTTCGCCGTTCCATATCTCTCAAGAATACCGCGCCGCAGCCAAAACCGTCACATTTCCGGGGAATCCGCAATGGGTCCGCGATCTCTCGGTTTTCGGCCGCCCGCCGCGGTGGAGACCGAATGATTGATCCGGGAGATCAGAATCGCGAGGTACAGGATCCCAATGATGGACTCCAGCAGCGAGATGGATCGGGCAACCGGAGCGACCGCCGTAATGCCCGGGGCGCCAAGTTCCGTCAAGGTGCCGAAACTGAAGTAGACGAAATCGAAGCGATCCGGAACCGTGTGCAGGTTTACGGCCGGGCTAAGGTTGAAGGCGTGCGCCTGAAGGCCGGCAATCACCATGTAGGCACTGGAGAAGGCGAAGCCAACCAGAAGGTAGATGCACAGTGCGCCGAACATGGTCTCGGAGTTCGGCTTTTCGTTTTTAAAGACGTGGCGAAAGATGATGAAGATCACCACAACATAAAACGCAAGCGAGATAATGCGGCTGAGTTCCGGGACCATGCCTGCGTCGTGCGGATGCACGAACGTGTGCTGAAGGAAGGAAGGGATCGCCAGCGCTATAACCAGAAAAAGCAGTCCTCGACTGAACGTTACGGCATACACCGTAAGCAGAATGACGCCGCCCATCAGAACGCGAAAAGTGTAGTAGCCGAAGCCGCTGCTCTCAGCGTATGGATAGACAACAATTGAGGACAGCAGAAAAAGAAACAGCAGGAAGAAGCGGCGCCGAATCAGATGAATCAGCCCCAAACGGCAGGCACGCAGCACCGACCGGTAAACGCTACGCATCCCGATACCGCCTGCGCCGCGAGTAGTACCCGCCCGACCCGCCCCACGCCAGCAGCGCCGCCACCACGTGAATGACGAACCACAAGCTGACGCCCTGGTCCAGGTAGATCAGGTACAGCACCAGGATCCTCGGCAGCAGCACCGCCACCACCAGCGGCAGAATTCCATGCAGGTGAAACGGCACTGTCGCGCCTTCCAGCCACAGCACAAACAGCGCCACCCGCGGCAAGAAGAGCGAGAACACCAGAAACCACAACGGCAGCGTATGGACCACCATCAGCACCTGCAAGCTCATCTCGCCTCCCCCCCCTTCGGCCCAGTCTGCGCCGTCTCCATTGCTGCAATCACCGCATCCGCAAAAGCTCTCGTCCCGCTCGTCCCGCCCACATCCCGGGTCAGCACCTTGCCCTCCGCGTACACCTTTTCGAGCGCCGTCTGCACCCGCTCCGCAGTCTCTTGCTCGTGGATATGATGCAACATCAGCACCGCGCTTTGCAGCATCGCCGTCGGATTTGCCAGGTCCCTGCCCGCAATGTCCGGGGCCGATCCATGCACCGCCTCAAAGATCGCGCACTCGGTCCCCAGGTTCGCTCCCGGAACCAGCCCCAGCCCGCCCACAAACGCACTGCACAGGTCGCTCAGAATATCGCCGTACAGGTTCTCCGTCAGCAGAATGTCGTACTGGTACGGATTCATCACCAGTTGCATGCAGGTGTTGTCCACAATGTGCTCGGCGTACGTCACCTCCGGATACGTCATCGCGACTCCCCGGCAGCACCGCAGAAACAGCCCATCCGACAGCTTCATGATGTTGGCTTTGTGGATCGCGTGGATCTTCTTCCGCCCATGCTTGCGCGCATACGCAAACGCAAACTCCGCAATCCGCGTCGACGCCTTCTCCGTGATGATCTTCAGCGACTGCACCACGCCCGGGACAATCTCGTGCTCGAGGCCGGCATACAGGTCCTCCGTGTTCTCCCGCACAATCACCAGGTCGACACCCGGGTAGCGCGTCTCCAGCCCCGGCAGGTTCTTCACCGGCCGGAAGTTCGCATACAGCTCGAACCGCTGCCGCAGCGCCACGTTGATCGATGAAAACCCGCCGCCCACCGGAGTCGTCACCGGCCCCTTCAGCGCCACCTTGTTCTCTTCAATCGACCGGTACAGCGCCTGCGGAATGTACTCCCCGAATCGCTCGAACGCCTCCGCCCCCGCCGCAAACGGATGCCACTCGAACTCCACGTCCGTCGCTGCGCCCGCAGCCTCCAGGACCCGCACCACTGCCGCGGAAACCTCCGGCCCAATCCCATCCCCCGGAATCAGCGTAATCGCATGCTTCAAATCCGCCATCGCCTTGGCCTTCCTCGAACCTCGAACCTAGACCCTCGAACCTTTTTTCTTCGCATCTTTCCCGCTCAACAACTCTTCCAGCTCCACCTTGAACTCGCGCACATCCTTGAAGTCCCGGTACACGCTGGCGAACCGTATGTACGACACCGTGTCGATCTCCTTCAGCCGCGTCATAATCAACTCGCCGATCTCGCTGGTCGATCGCTCGCGCTCCGCGGAATCCACTACGAACGCCTCCGTCTCATCCACAATCCGCTCCAGCGCCGCGCCCGAGATCGGCCGCTTCTGGCACGCGTGCAGCAGCCCGCCCAGGACCTTCTGGCGGTCGAACTTCTCCCGCCGCCCGTCCTTCTTCACCACCATGTACGGAATCTCGTCGATGCGCTCATACGTGGTAAAGCGCTTGTTGCACTTCTCGCACTCGCGCCGCCGCCGGATCGCATCCGCCTCTTTGCTCTCGCGCGAGTCGACCACGCGGTCCTGCGCAAACCCGCAATAAGGACACTTCATCGGCCGCACTTCATTGAAAACAAAATAGACATCGTCAAAACGATTCTACCAGCGACTGCACATCACATTGCGCCGCTCAGGTGCTCACACCTCAAAGCTCATCGTTGATAGCTGATAGCTGGAAATCAAGAGCCGCGCCGACGCATGGGCCGTATTACGGAGAGATTGCTGAGCCGACATCCTGAGCTATGGCTTAAAATAAGGGTTTGGTGACACTATGGCACATGGCCAAAAGAAGAGGCGTAAGCGTTCCTTAGAGGGGCTGCTTACGGTCGAGGGACGCAGTCTTTATTGGAAGCTTCTCAGCGAGCCGCAGTGGACTACTGAGGCTGGATATAGAGGGCTACGCATCTCTGTTAGAACAGACAACACAAGTCATCGAGAGCTCGTTCTGGAATATCCGATGCCCACGAAGACAACTGGGAATGGGATGCCGCAGCTTCCACAGCGCCCAAAATTCTCGGCTAAGTCCGTTGAGGATGGCGTTCGTCAGGCAATCGCAGGAGGGTGGGAACCGGAATCGCGCGGAAAAGCTCTTGTGTTCAAGATGGCGTAATTTCAAACTGAGACACTACCCTCGCAACTAAACAATCCACCCGCCCCCCACCACCTCATCCCCGTCATAAAACACCGCACTCTGCCCCGGCGTAATCGCCCGCTGCGCCTCATCAAAAATCGCCAGCACCGCATCCTCACCAGTAGCCCGCAGCGTCGCCCAGGCCGGCTCATGCCGATGCCGAATCTTCACCCGCACCCGCATCTCGCCCTCCAGCCCCGCCACCGAAATCCAGTTCAGCCGGTTCGCCACCAGACCCCGAGACATCAGCTCCTCATCCGCGCCCACCGTCACCCGGTGCGAGTCCGGATGAATCGCCAGCACATACTTCGGCCCCGAATTCGGTGCAACCGCCAAACCTCCGCCCAATCCCTTCCGCTGCCCCACCGTGAACCCGTGAATCCCCTCGTGCCGTCCCACCACCTCGCCGCCCGCCGTCACCAGTTCGCCTGCCGAATCCGGCACCGCCTCGCCCTGCTCATCCAGATAAGCCGCGATAAACGCCGAGTAGTCCCCGCCCGGAATAAAGCAAATCTCCTGCGAATCCGGCTTCTGTGCCAGCGCCAGCCCGGCCTCCGCCGCCATCTCCCGCACTGCCGACTTCTGCATCTCGCCCAGCGGAAACAGCGTCCGCGACAACTGCTCCTGCGTCAGCCCAAACAGAAAATACGTCTGGTCCTTCGACTTGTCCTCCGGCCGCGACAGAATCCATCGCCCCCGAGCCTCATCGAACCGGTTCCGCGCATAGTGCCCGGTCGCAATCCGTTCCGCGCCAATCTGCCGCGCCGTCGTCAGCAACGCGTCGAACTTCAAATGGTTGTTGCACAGCGTGCACGGAATCGGTGTCCGCCCATGCAGATACTCATCCACAAACGGCCGCACCACCTCCGCCTCGAAGCGCGCCTCCTGGTTCACCAGGTAGTACGGAATCCCCAGGTGCTCGGCCACCGCCCGCGCGTCGTATACATCGTCGATGGAGCAGCACCGCCCGCGCACCGCCTCGGGCATGCCCTCGTGCCCCGCCAGCCGCCGCTGGTTCCACAGCTGCAGCGTCAGCCCGACGACCGTATGCCCCTCCGCGCGCAGCAGCGCTGCAACGGCGGACGAATCCACCCCTCCGGACATGGCGACGGCAATGGTCTCAGTCTGCGGCATCCTGCTTCATATGATAGCCGCGCAAAGCCCTCGCCGCGCAGGCCGCCGCTCACACCTCTGGCCGAGGCTGGGCGCTCACTGCCCCGTCACTGCCACCGGCGAATCCGGCTTCACGTCGCCGCAGTCCGCGCCCAGGTACGTATAGATCGCCGTTTCGTCCATGGTCGTACTCATCGTCTTGCCGTTTGCGCTCGTCGTCGACGTCATGTGGGTCGTTACGGTGCCGTGCTCGCTGTCCGCCATCGTGAACTGGGCGTGGCCGGACGCAGTCGTGATCTGGGGGTGGCTGGACGCAGCGCCCTGCGTCAGAGTGCAGCTCATGTCAAACGACATCGCACCCGCCGTCACCTGCTGATTGGTGAAAGTGCACTTCATCCCTGCCTTCTGCTGCGCCTCGTTCGCCTCGTTCAGCAGGTCATTGGGCGTCATCGTCTTCGCGACGCACGACTTCACCGTCGACGACGTCGGCTTGGCCGCCGCACCGCCCATCATCGACCGCATCTGCGCCTGCTGCGCCGCCGGCATCGCCGCAATTTTTGCCTCCACGTCCGGCGGCAGCGTCACCTGCATCGACATCGTCATCTGGGTCTGCCACAACCCCTGCTTGATCGGGGCCGAAGTGGTCTGCGCGTGCGCGCCAACGGTGGAAACAACGATCAGCACGATGCTGCCTGCGTACCCAAGCCTCAAGAACGACAATCTCGCAATCTTCATGCGCGCGCTCCTTCAATTGATTTTTGGGGCCCGAATCCCGGAAGAGTACCACGTTCCGCCCCAATCCTGGCAAGCTTCCCGTCCAACTCTCCCGCCGTTCATTGCATCCAGATGAATTCCTGCGCTTCTCTCGTGCAGTTATCCCGTTCTCCGGTATCCTCAGAATGCCGCAGTCGTTGCGCCGAATCAGCGAAATTCGCCGGGAGTAAACCCCAGTGTCCCAACGATCTAACGCCGCACGAACCCCAACCATCGCGCTCAGCCTGGCATTGCTCGCCCTCTGCCCCGCAACCGCCCACGCCGGCCCGCCCTTCCAGACCGACGACCCCGACCCCGTCGAGTTCCACCACTTCGAGATGTACGCCTCCGAGCTATCGGACGGCACCGGCAAAAACGCCGGTGGCACGGATTTCTTCGTTCCCGCCTACGAGGTCAACTACGGCGCCGCGCCGGGTCTTCAACTCCACCTCATCGTCCCGATGGATATCAACTTCGCCCCCAGCGGAGGCCCCACCAACTTCGGCATCAGCGATATTGAAATGGGTTTCAAATACCGCCTCGTCAAAGAAACTAAGCAGATTCCCGAAATCGGCATCTTCCCCTTCTTCGAGCTCCCCAGCGGCAACGCGGACAAAGGTCTTGGCGTCGGGTCCACGTGGTATCGCATGCCGCTCTGGCTGCAAAAGTCCTGGGGCCCGGCTGACAGGCAATGGACAAGCTACGGCGGCGGCGGCGAGGTGGTCGTCTCAGACGCCGGTTACGCCAACGGCTATAAGGATTTCCCCTTCTCCGGCCTGCTCGTCCAGCGCCAACTTAGCAAAAAGTGGACCCTCGGCGCTGAGCTCTTCGGCCACGGTGCCGAGGGCGAAGCCGCCACCAGCACTCGCGCCGCCACCATGCTCGATCTCGGCGGCATGTACGAATTTCACGACGGCTTCGACCTCCTTTTCGCCGCTGGCCGCAGCATCTACGGCCAGCCCGAGACCTACACCTACCTCTCGCTCTACTGGACCTGGGGTCCGAAGGACGCAGCCGACACCGGCAACAAAGATCAGCCCGCCAGCCCCACCGGTACGAAAATGCTCGCCGCACTGACCGCCCTTCGCCCCCGCTGAAAGGAGCACCTCTACATGGAAATCACCCTGCGCGAACTCATCTCCGCCATCCACGGAATGCTCTTCGGCGGCTTCTTCCTCATGGCCCTCTTCGGCGCCATTGTCCTGCTCCTCAGCACGCATTCCGACAGCCCCACACCCACCCCCCGCTGGCAGACCTTCTATCTCATCGCCATGGTCGTCCTCGGCTGGGCCGCGGTTCTCTCCGGCGCATACATCATCTATCCCTGGTATCGCGCCTTAGCCCCTGCCGGGGCTGACCTCGCGCTCTACCCCAAAGCCCTCCTCACCGCCCACCCCACCACCGCCGGCTGGCACTCGTTCGGCATGGAGTGGAAGGAGCACGTAGCCTGGATTGCCCCCATGGCCGCCACCATGGTCGCCTTCGTCCTGCTCAAGCAGCGCGCCGCCTGGAACGCCCACCGCCAGGTCCGCGCCACCGTCCTCGGATTCGCGGCCGCCGCCTTCCTGGCCGCTGCCATCGCCGGAGGCTGGGGAGCCATGATCAACAAGAAGGCCCCCGTCCAGGGCGGCCAGACCTACCAGCTCATGGGGAGTGCAAAATGACTGACATCACGCCCACCGCGCAGAATCCCACTCCGAACGGCCCTGTCGCCGCCGCCATCCTCTCCTGCGGCCTCGGCTGCTTCTTCCTCGGCGTTCTCGCCGTTGCCGCCGACGGCTCCAAAGCCCTCGCCGCCGCCCTCAACTTCTCGAATCCCTCCGGCCCGCTCTCCGGAGTCACCACCGTCGCCATCGCCCTCTGGCTGCTCTGCTGGGCCATCCTCGCCGCCCGCTGGAGGAACAAGTCCGTCGCCTTCGGTAAGATCACCGGCGCCGCCTTCACCTTGCTAGCCCTCAGCCTGCTCCTCACCTTCCCGCCCTTTGGCGACCTCTTCCTCGGCCGCTGATCCGCTCGAAGCATTACCCGCCAGCACCGCCTCAATCCTGGTACCCGGCGCCTTCCCCTCGTGCCTCGAACCTCGAACCTGGTCTCAGTACCTGAATTCCCGCAGCCACTCGCGGAAGTCCGGCCCCAGGTCATCCCGCTTCAGCGCCAACTCCACCGTCGCCTTCAGGAACCCCAGCTTGTCGCCCGCATCGTGGCGCTTGCCTTCGTAGTGGAAGCCGTACACCTTCTCGTACTTGAGCAGCGCCTTGATCGCGTCCGTAAGCTGCAACTCGCCGCCCGCGCCCGGCTTCACTCCTTCGATCATCGCAAAGATCCGCGGCGTCAGAATGTAACGCCCGATAATCGCGTTCGGCGAAGGCGCGTCCTCAAACTTCGGCTTCTCCACCATTCCCTTCACCGCCAGCAGCCGCGGATTCGTCGCCACCGGCGTGCAGTCGAGGCAGCCATACGCCGAGATCGCCGGCCCCTCAATCACCTCCGACGCCAGTATGCTCGACTGCGTCTCGTAAAATGCCTCCACCATCTGCTTCATGCACGGGACCTTCGCATCGACGATGTCGTCCGGCAGCAGCACGCAGAACGGCTCATCGCCGATAATCTCCTTCGCCATCAGCACCGCATGCCCAAGGCCCAGAGGATGCGGCTGCCGCGTGTACACGATCCGCGCCAGCTTCGACACCGACCGCACCAGCTCCAGCAGCGCCTTCTTGTTCTTGGCTTCCAGCTGGGCTTCCAGCTCCGGGCTGTAGTCGAAGTGGTCCTCCATCGCGGCCTTGTCGCGTCCGGTCACGATGATGATCTCGGTGCACCCCGCCGCCACCGCCTCTTCCACGCCGTACTGGATCAGCGGCTTATCCACCAGGCACAGCATCTCTTTCGGAATCGCCTTGGTCGCGGGCAAAAAGCGCGTGCCCAGTCCTGCTGCGGGAAACACTGCCTTGCGAATCTTGGAATAACTCATTGGAAAGTGATGCCTCTCGTTCAGTTCAAATGCTACAGCTCAAATGCTACGGTTCAGATGCTACATCCTAGCAAACAGCCGCTCGCACAAACATCACCCGCGCATCAGCCTGCGTACGCATGGGCGATCAGCGCCAGCGCCAGCACGTACGCCGCGAACATGGCCGCCAGGTAGCCCTTCGCCCGCTTATTCGCCCCGCGAAACTCCTTCCACGCAAACACGCCCCACAAACACGCAACCATCGGCGACGCCTGCCCGATCGCGTAGGAAATCGCCACCCCCACCAGGCTTGCAGCCACAAAGTTGAATACCGTCCCCGTGCCCCAGATCGCGCCGCCCAGCAGCCCCAGCGCGTGATATCCGGCCGGCGCGCGGAAGTAATCGCCCGCGGCCACCGGCGTGCCGACGATCGGCTTGCGCATCAGGATCGGGTTGAACACAAAGCAGCACAGAAACGCGCCCAGCGTCAGAAACACCGCGGACGTATACGGCGTCAGCGTATGGCCACGGGTCATGGCGCGCGTAATAAACGGCGCGAAAACCCCCATCAGCAAACCCGAGATCACGCATACCACCACCCCGCGCCGCGACACCGTATCGCTCGCCGAGCGCAGCGCGCCGTATGCCTTGCCCACCAGCACCACCGCCACCAGCGCCATAAACACGCCCGCGCCCAGCAGCGCAGCGTTGCCGCGCGGTTGCAGCGCGTAGCTCAGCACCACGCCCTCCACCAGCGCAATCCCGATCGAGATGGGAAACGCGATCGAAAGTCCCACGATCTCGATGCCCGCGATCAGCAGCACATTCGCAATGTTGAAGACAAAGCCGCCCAGCGCCGCATACAGCAGGTTGATGCCGTCGGCGGAATGCACATTCGCCAGAAAAGCCGTCGGCCCGCCGGCAAAGCTCCCCATCGTCAACGCCAGCACCACTGCGATCAGAAAGATCCCCAGGCCGTAGTCCCAGTAGTACAGCTCGAAGCGGTAGTTCTTCGTGCCCTTGAAGGTGTTCGCAAAGGAACCCCAGCAAACCGTGCTGAAGATCGTCATCAGCAGCGCAACCGAAAAAGTGGTGGGAACAAACATAACCGGGAGGCTCCATCCAGCCGTCCGAACGCCGCGCACCGCGATTCCGAACGACCAGCCATTATGCCCAACCCAACCCGCAAATGAATACGGAAATCTCACGCCTTTGTGTAATCTTCTTAGGCCGCACGCACCGCCATTAAGACTGGCGCGGAAATCGAGGGAATACATGTCCACCAAGTGGGTCACCGTCATGGGAAGCTTCGTCGCCGACCTCGCCTTCCGCACCGACAAGCTGCCAACCTGGGGCGAAACTTTCATGGGCCGCTCCTTCCAGCTTGGCCCCGGCGGCAAAGGCTCCAACCAGGCCGTCGCCGCCGCGCGCGCCGGGGCCCCCGTCAGCTTCATCTCGAAGCTCGGCAACGACCCCTTCGGCGATCTCGCCCGCGCCACCTACCGCACCGAAGGCATCGACACCCGCCACCTGCTCCGCACCACCACCCCCACCGGCGCGGCCGCCATCATCCTCGACGCCAACTCCGGCGAGAACGCCATCATCGTCGTGCCCGGCGCCTGCTTCGAACTCACCCCGGAAGAAGTCGACGGCATGGCCGACCTGATCACCGCGTCCGCCATCTTCGTCACCCAGCTCGAACTCGCCCTGCCCACCGTCGAGCATGGCCTCGCCCTCGCCCGCTCGCTCAATGTGCCCACCATCCTCAATCCCGCGCCGGCCTGCAAACTGCCCGCCTCCATCTTTCCCAACTGCGACTTCGTCACCCCCAACGAGACCGAAGCCGAAATCCTCACCGGCGTCCCGGTCCGCACCCTGGCCGACGCCGGGCGCGCTGCCGACGCCTTCCTTGCCCTGGGCGCGCGCAACGCCGTCATCACCCTTGGTGCCAACGGGGTCTTCGTGAAGAACGCCTCCACCGCCGCCCACGTCCCCGCCTTCAACGCCGGCCCCGTGGTCGAAACCACCGGCGCTGGCGACGCCTTCAACGGCGGCTTCGCCGTCGCCCTCGCGGAAGGCAAGGACATCCTTCAGGCCGCACGCTTCGGCTGCGCCGTCGCCGGCATCTCCGTCACCCGCCCCGGCACCGCCCCCCCCATGCCCCACCGCCCCGAAATCGACGCTCTGCTCAGCCGCCCCTGATCCGCTCCCGACCCGCCGTCATTCTGGCGCAGCCAGAATCTCCGTATTGTGCACGGCCAAAATAACCGCATCTCGCTCTTGCACATCCACTTACCCCACCCAAAACCGCAAAAGACCTTGACACTCCACGTATAATTAAAGAAGGCCCAAACAGAAATCCAGACCTGTCCTGAGCGAAAGCCCGTCCTGAGCGAAGTCGAAGGAAAGAACCTCCGACCCTCCCGGCAACGGGGTTTTCCGCACCGGACCTGGAGCCTGCCCAGGCCCCCAAAGGGTGAAGGATTCAAAAGTCGATACAACGGGTATATACACACCCACAACCGCCTTTAGAATCAGCATAGATTTGTATATACAAACGTAGAACTGCTTTACTATCTAGACTTTGACAAAAAAAGTACTGTAGGGGGAGGGGACACACCACACGCGAAATCCGCAACCGAGGAGTCCAGCCCGACCCGGTCCAGACTTAAGGGGTTTCTATCAAGGACTTTAGGGTTTTACGGATAGATTTCTACCCGCTACTTGCGTGCCTGGATTGTGCCGCCTCCGCCGCACGCCTTGCGCCGGGCGCGCTTCGCGGCAATCTCCCGCATCTCGCGGCCCAGCGACGTACGGTTCATCACCGCCTGCTGCACAATGCCGATCAGGTTGCCGACCGTCCAGTAGAGCGCCAGCCCCGAGGCATATTGCCAGCAGATGTACCCGGAGAAGGCGGGCATCATGAACGCCATCATCTTCTGCTGCTGCGGGTCCACACCCGGCGAGGGCGTATAGAACTGCACCAGGAACTGCGACACCACCATCACAATCGGCAGAATGTGATACGGATCGGCCTGAGTCAGGTCCGGCAGCCAGAACCAGTGTGCATGGCGCAGCTCCACCACCTTC
>Ga0224555_1000841_pt1 | contig 46660 bp, 42 predicted proteins | sample 714S23034metaG_FD_180687 | JGI IMG/M metagenome (GOLD analysis project Ga0224555, IMG submission 180687) | Peat soil microbial communities from Stordalen Mire, Sweden - 717 S2 30-34 | ecosystem: Environmental > Terrestrial > Soil > Wetlands > Peat | place: Sweden: Norrbotten County, Stordalen...
GAACGGCGGGGGCCATCACCGCCGCGCTGGGGTTTGCCGAGCCAAGGTCGCTGGAAAACATGGTCGGGCAATATCTCTTCCGCGTGGCCAGCCCAACGGCCAATTTTACCGCGGTGACAAACGTCTTCTCCGTGACCAATGCTGGGCGCCAAGGGAAAATTCACCAAGACGCCGGCGAACGGTGGAGGCGCAGGCGCGAGCACCGGGACCTACGTGTTTACGCGATACAGTCCGGTGGCCGGGATGCTGGTGTTGACTTTCACAGATGCGGCCGATGCGGGGCAGACGGCGTATGTGCAGGTGACATTCAAGTCGGCGGCCGGAGGCACTTATTTCACCAGTTCATTCGACAACACCGGCACGTTGACCGACACCAGCACCGGCCCGTTCACTTTGAAATAGCAGTTGGATTCTCTCGTGGCTGCTCTGGAATTGGGAGTGTATCTGCGCGATGGATTGAGAGTGACGTGAGAGCAGGGCACGACTAAACGCTTGAACTCAGCGTTTGCGCTGCGGAGATTTCAGTTGGCAATTAGTTGCTGCCAGGGCTAGAACTGGCCCCATGAAAGTACTATTCCTTGGGGGCACCGGCTTCATCAGTTCGGCAGTCAGCCGCCTGGCCATCGCGAAGGGGTTCGATCTTTACCTCCTGAACCGGGGTTTGCGCGATGTGGAGATTGCGGGCAGCCACAGGCTGGTGGTTGACATGCAAAAGCCGGAGGAGGTCCGCTCCGTTTTGAAAGACCTGCAGTTCGACGTTGTTGTTGACTGGATCGCCTATGCGCCGGAGCACATCGAGCGCGACCTGGCGCTTTTCCGGGGCCGGGTCAAACACTACATCTTCATCAGCTCCGCGTCGGCCTATCAGAAGCCGCCCGCCCATTACGTGATCACGGAATCCACTCCGTTGCACAATCCGTTCTGGAGCTATTCGCGCGACAAGATCGCTTGTGAGGACCGGTTGACGAGGGCCTACCGTGAGGAGGGGTTCCCGGTCACCATCGTGCGCCCGTCGCTCACGTACGATCCGAACTTCCCAATCGCGATCGGCGGCTGGGGTTGCTACACCCTGGCGGATCGGTTGAAAAGAGGCCGGCCGATCATCGTCCACGGCGATGGTTCGTCCCTGTGGGTGGTGACGCATGCGGAGGATTTTGGACGCGGCTTGATCGGGTTGTTCGGCAACGGACAGGCCCTGGGTCACGCATTCCATATCACATCGGACGAGGTGCTGACCTGGAATCAGATTTATGAAACCATCGCCGGAGCCCTGGGCGTGCAGGCGAACCTCGTGCATATCCCGTCCGATTTTCTCGCGCGCATGGTTCCGCGGATGACCGGAAGTCTTCTGGGGGACAAAGCCTGGAGCGTGGTCTTCGATAACAGCAAAATCAAAACTTTCGTGCTCGGGTTCGAGGCCATCATACCGTTCCGGGAGGGCATCCGGCGGACGCTGGCGTGGTTCGACGCTGACGAAAGGCGGCGGCGTGTGGATGAAGCGGTGAACAAGGAGATGGATGACATTCTCCGGGCCTACGCGCTTGCCAACCCCGCGGGTTGAAACTACCTTGCGCCCGCTTATGGAAAAAGTCGTCATCATCGGCACCGGTTGCGCGGGCCTGACCGCCGCACTCTACACGGCGCGCGCGAACCTGAGCCCCCTGGTCATTACCGGCAAGCAACCCGGCGGCCTGCTCACAACAACCAGCACGGTCGAGAACTTTCCCGGATTTCCCGAAGGCGTCGATGGTTACGAATTGATGGTGCGCATGCAGAAGCAGGCGGAGCGATTCGGGGCCCGCGTCCGGTTCGGCGCGTTGGAGGCGGCCCATCTCGGCGCGCGACCGTTCGCGCTCACCGTGGACGGCGAATCGGTCGAAGCGCAAACGCTCATTATCGCCACGGGCGCGAGCCATCGGCATCTCGGCCTGGAAAGCGAACATCTGTTGGAAAACAAAGGTGTGACGTACTGCGCCACCTGCGACGGCGCGCTGCCGATGTTTCGAAACCAGCCGCTGGTCGTCGTTGGCGGCGGGGATTCGGCCTGTGAAGAGGCGCTCTATCTGACCCGGTTCGGCTCCGAGGTCCATCTCATTCACCGCCGGAACATCTTGCGCGCGTCGAAAATCATGTCCGATCGCACCCTTGCAAATCCCAGGATCAAGCCGGTCTGGGATTCCGTGGTCGCCGAAGTCCTGGACACGAAACAGGGCAAGGTCACGGGCGTGCGCGTGAAGGATCTGAAGACGAACCAGGAAACGGTGATTGCTGCCGCGGGGGTGTTTGTCGCCATCGGTCATGTTCCCAACACACAGCTTTTCCAGGGCGCCATCACCAGAGACGCCAACGGCTACATCGTGCCCCGAAAAGGCGCGGCGACGAATGTGCCGGGTGTTTTTGTGGCCGGGGATTGCTCGGACCCTGTTTACCGGCAGGCCATCACGGCGGCCGGGACGGGTTGCGCCGCTGCGATCGAGGCCGAACGCTTCCTGGAATCCCTGCAACAATAGGCAATCCTAGGGGAGCCCCTTCACCTGATAGAATCGCTGGGAGCCCGCCGCGAGTTCGGTGTCCGTCCAGTCGGTGCCGTGAATGCCGCGCTTGAGCAAGGTCCAGTTTTGCAGGTCGGTCGAGGAGTAGATGTTATAGTGCGACGCTCCATGGCCGGATTCCCACCGAAGGTTCACCCGGGTATGAGTGGCGTTCGGGTCGACTGAAACCTTGACGACATGGGGCGAGCACGCGCCGAAGATGGCATCCAGTCCGCCTTTGATCTCGGGATTCTGCGCGGTCAATTCCCACAGCAACCGGCTCCGGTAATTCTCTACCGCCAGCAGCATCGGACCGACATTGATTCCCATGACCATATGGTTGATCCACGGGCCGTTCAGGTAATCGGCGAACCGGACGGTTGGGTTTCCTTCCGTATCGTACGGAGACCCCAGATAATGCGGGTCTAGGCTGAAGGCGTCCCCGAAGCCGAACAGGGGACTCCACAGGCCGGGGATTTGAAAATAGTGTCGCAAGGCGGCGAGGGCGGTCTGCGGGACGAAATTGATCGAGCTGACCGCACCATACACGGCGAGCGTGCCGGCCTGGGGAGGTTTTGTCCCGAAACGGATGTTTTCCTCCGTGGGCAGTGCGCCGAAGGAAAAGTATTCGCTGGGGAGACCGGACGCGGGAGGAACGAGATTATCGCATGCGGTCAGCCCCCAGGCCGTGTCGCCATAGGTCAAGTAGTGGTCGTCGAGGCCGCCGCTGCGCCGGCCGGCATGATCGAGGCAAAACCTGCGATTGGCGAGAATGGCCAGTTTGTCGTTCTCCCACAGGTCGCGCGGCCCGCTCGGATGCAGATCCAGTCCCCGATCCTTGAAGTTCAGCCAGCAACTGGCGAAGAAATAGTTGAACAGCGAACCCCTCCAGGAAACCATGATGCTTTGAGGATTGGCCGGCGGATACGAACCGTACACCCGGTTTCGGGCGATATAGTTTTCGAGCGAGGTCGGATGTGTTCTCGAACCCATGGCCAGGACATCCACCATGAAGGCCTCGTCGGTCTGACCGTCCACGTGTTTCAGAAAAGTCCCCTGCCGGTTCGGAGCCGGTTGCCAGGCGAGGTAAAAGCGGTTTGAGTTGATCCCCGGGGTATGGTCCACAAACCAGTCCCATTCGACGCGATCGTATAATTGCTGGCTGAGGGTTTGGATGCGGGGGTTGGCGCTGAAATATTCCCTGCAGCTCAACACGCCATACATCAGGAGCATGGTGTCATAAAGGGACAGCTCCACATGATCGTCCATTCTCCGGCCTGAATTCGCCTTCAAGAAATGATAGTAAAATCCGCGGTACCCCGCCCGCGACATTCCCTCCTCGGGGCCCATCGGCAGATCGTGCAGATTCTGGAGAATGGTTACCACCCGGTTTTCCAGCTCCGCTCTGTCGGCCCAACCGCGCCGGTGCCCGATGCAATAGGCGGTCAGTTGGAAGCCAATCGTCCCCACGCTGACCATGTCCGAATACGTGGAACGATCCAGCGCGAAACCGGAGTCATCGGTGAACGTCAGGAAGTAAAAGAATGCGCGTTGGGCCACCAGATCGAGCACGGCGTCGTCCGACCACAACTCGGGATTGTACGCCGGCTCATCGGTGGTGAACGAGAGGTCATCGAGGTAAAGGCGGCCGATTCGATTGTTGTTCCTCCAATCTTCGATGACAAAAACCACCTCTTTCATGCGCGACAGGTCGGCGGCCCCGAACTGGCGGATCGGGAAATCGAAGCGGACCCAGTTGGTTCCGTTAGGCACGGCAAACACGGCGCTGCCCAGCACCCGGTCCGGGTCCTTGAATTCAACTTTGATCTCATGGTCGAATTCTCCGTTGCCATCGCCGCGCGCCCAGAAACTGAACGTCTTCACCCGGACCTGTTCGACCCGTGAAGGATTTCCAGTGCTGTTCTTCAAAGGGCCGTAGAGGTTTGTAAAATTTACCGTGTATCTGGGAAAGCTCGCCTTGCCGAGCAGGGAAAACCACACGCCACAGAAACCGGCGGGGACCGCGTAGTTGAGCCGCAACGACGCCCCGTTCGGGCCTCGAAATATTTGGTTGTCGAACGCGGTGGCGAGGCTCGCGCCTTTGCTGGCGAAGTTTCCGTTGTCGCCGGAAAAGTTGTTGAACGGACTCTGGCTGTTGAAGTCAGCGAAGCTCAATTCCGTGCCTTGGCCATGGGCCGCGCACGGCAGGAGGCAACAGAACAGGCACAGCACCAGATTCTTCACTGCCTTGGCGGCGTCCCGACGCCAAACCCGCTCGTGGGGCGGGTGCATCCATAGCGCATCCTGGTTTTTGCGTTGAGGGTGCGAAATCATCTACAGGCCAGGTTCTTGAGCACGTTTCAAGCCAGTCCGGGACGAATAGCCGCCTCGTCCGTCAAATTTCTTCGGCTGAAAAGCCACAATTTCGACTCGCCGCGTCATGCTATTGGATCAGCTGTGGATCTTTCGTGCGGCGCAGGAGCGCTTCGAGGCGGTCGAGAAGATTCGCCGCGCCGCTGCCCGTTCCGTCGCCGGGTTCGGCCCACTTGTAAACCATCGACAGCAAAAGGCCGAGTTGCGCGGCGATTTGTTTTGCGCTGCATTTCTGAAACATCTCACGAAGGAGTTCGTGCGATTGCATTCTTGCAGCTTGGGAGACGGCTCTTGTTCTTGGCAAGGGGATTTGACCTGATCAGAAAGAACTTGATCGCCGCCACGGCGCCCTGCACGCTGTTCACGAACTTGGGTCCAACAATGGCACGAACTCGAGATTACATAGAAAAGCTGCTCTTCCCGGGACCGCACGGGCAACGGCGGCGTCACATGAGATTTTTTCTCCTCGCGCTGCTGCTGGCAATTCTTGTGTGCATCGGCATTGGCGTCATCCTTTTTGCTCTGAATTACCGGGCGAAACCCTGAGGTTCCGTCGTCCGGCCCCGCCTGTAGTCCGCCATCCGCCAGCTCAAAAAGGCCGAACACTTCTCCGGCGTGCCCTTGTTCCGAACGGGCCACAGCGCATTGAAGTCCTCGCCGATTCCGCGGAGTTCGCGGATGCCCTTTTCGGCGAGGCGTCGGGCCTGCCCGCGTTTTCCGGATGCCACCGCCTGCTGCCAGAGCATGAATTTGCAGGAATGCGCGGCCATCCGCGCGGCCATTTCCAATTCCCGGGCAAGGATCCTTCCCGTCCGGGTCCCGGGCCGTGATCGCCTCAGGTTCACCCTCCGCCTTTCCACTTCAGACAGGGCGGCACGAACATTTCCGACCGGGATGCGCGAGTGATTCTTCAGTCCGTTCCGGCAAAACAATTCGGGCGACCCGGACGGCGGTGCGGCCAATGTGGTGCCGAAGGGCGTTGCGTTGGGTTCGGTGAAGCGGAATCTGCGATGCGCCAGACCCAAAGCCAGCGCCGCCCGGGCCAGTTGCCCGGTCGGATCGCAGAAAATGTCGCGGTTCAGGACAGGCACCATCAAATTTTCGTCAAACGATTGCGCGCACCATGACAGGGAAGCTCCGGCGAGGTAGGGCAGGTAACTCACCGCCAGTGGCTGCGGATGCCCGCCGTCTCCCCAATCGGTGATGAGATATCCCGCCGCGCCATGCCGGCACCCGGCGGCTGCCGCGGCGCGCAGGTTCGCCAGGGCGTTATCGTGACGGCCGATGAACGTCATCCAGGTGGAGGTTCCAGGACACACATAAAAGCGCGGAAGCGACCTTGAAAACAAGGATGCCTCCCGATCGAACGGATGCGCCGCCTCATAACCCCAGTCGAGCGCGATGACGTCCTTTGGCAGTTCGCCGATCAACTCCGGGTAATGCAGCACGATGTCGCCCCAGAACATCATCTGCCGGCCGCGCGCGGACGTTTCGCGATGGATTTTTTTCAGGAAATCGAGATACACGCGTCCTTTGCCCTTGCGCTCGCACAACGCCTTGCTCCGGCCACGGCCGAGATCCCACGTCTCATCGCACCCGACGTTGAAATAACGGCTCGAAAAATTCGGCAGCAGTTCGTCATACAACCGGCGCAGAAACGGAAGTGTTCCCGGATGATTCGGGGCGAGCGTCGAGGGATAACGCAGGAAATCACCGTCCGCATTGTCGTAAGGCTCGGCCACCTCGGCCAGCGCCTTCAACGGCGGATACTCGAGCCACTGGCGCAAATGGCCGAATGAATTCTGGTTGGGCACCAGGTCGATCCCCAGTTCGCGGCAGCGGGAATCCAGTTTCACGATTTCGCCTGCGGTCAACGCGCCCCAGTCCTTCCACACCGGGCGGAAACCGCGATAAGCGAATGTGTGCTCGATGTAGAGTTGAAACTCATTGATTTTGAAATCGGCAAGGTGATCCACCAGGCCGAGCAATGTTTCCAGCCGGGGCACCCGGCCTCTCGAAACGTCCAGCATCACGCCCCGCCGCGGAAAGTCCGGCCAGTCCCGGATGTCCAGACACGGCAGGCGGCGTCCGTATTCGCGAAACAATTGACGCAGCGTGGCGATGGCAGCGTGGAGTCCTCCGATCTCGCGGAACACGATTGTGATGTCGCCCGGCTTGATGGTGAGGGTGTACGCTTCGGCGGCGCCCGCAGCAGCGGACCGCGGCGCGAGGGCATGACGGGTTTCGACCAATGAAATCGAAACTGCCACGCGCCGGCTCCTGCGGGTTGGGGCCAGTTGGACACCGATTTCGTTCGCTGCGGATCGCAGCCGCCGGACAATGCCGCGGACGGCCTGCGGTGGAAGCGAATCGTTCAGGCGCAGGACGGCGCGTTTCGGCAGCAGCAACCAGCCTGCGCCGCGCTGCAAATGGCGAGGGCAGGGGAGCAGATTCATTCGCAAGTTCGCTGTCGGAGGTTCGGGGTGCGAATCGTCGATCGCTCCTCAACCGGGTCCGGGATTCAACTTCATTTAGGGATCATCCCGGTCTTTCGCGCGTAGTTGAAGAGGCCTCCCGCATCGACTACCGGTCGCACGTCCCCGAGCGGTTTGAAGTGGCATACCTTGCCGGTGGCCTTAACCGTCACCGTCCCAGCATCGAGGTCCGCGGTGACAATCTCACCGGTCTTCAAGATGTCACACAACCGCTCCGTGAGTTCACACGGGTATAGTTCGCCGGTCGCAACGCTGTTTCGGAAAAAGATTCGGGCGAAGCTCTCTGCCAGAACGACCCGGCATCCCGCCGAGCCCAAGGCGATGGGCGCGTGCTCGCGAGAGCTGCCGCAGCCGAAGTTTTTCCCGGCGAGAACGATGGAATAGTCGCTGTCCAGTTTGTCGTCCCGAATGAAGCGGGTCGAATAAAGCGATTCCGGCAAACCGGAGAGGGCGTAACCGCCCAGTTTCTCGTATTCGTCGGGAATGGTCGGCACCAGGTTCAAGTACTGCGCCGGAATGATCTGGTCGGTGTCGATGTTGTCGCCAACGACGTAAACCGGTCCTGTAAATACAGATTGCATGATCGGAAGATTGGCGGCAGCGTCCGCTGTTTTCAATCAGATTATGCGCCCGCCAGACTGAAGGGCGCAGCCGCACCCTGCCGCCCGGCGCGCGACCTTCAGGCCGCTTCACCGTCTGAGTGGGCAGAGACGGAACGACTGACCCGTGGGCTTCCGAACGATGAAGTGGCGTGAACGCCGCGCTCCAGCGTGTTTGCGATCGGTGGCAGTGTGCGGATGCGCACGCGGTTGAATGCCCGCGACGGAGCAGCACGGACGTTTGAATCGGCTGATCTCATCAGCGGCCATCCACCTGGATGCAATCCCCAACCTTGATTGTCCCGGAGCGCACCGCCTCGGCGAGCACGCCCTGGCGGTTGTTTTTCATCAACTCGCGCAGGCCCGCACAGATGGCATCCATCTTTTCACAGGGCAATCTCGGCTCGTAAAGAAGGAGGATCGCGTGGCCGATCCGGACTTCCTTGCCAACCAGCGCGACGAGATCGATGCCGGCCGTTTCGATGTTGGCGCGCACCGCGCCCGGCGGGATCGACTCGAGGCCGAGCGTGGTTGCGTGAGCGGCGATTTGTTCGCGCTCCATCAAACTGACCTGCCGCCGGCTCGGCTGTCCGGTGCTGCGACTGATCCGGCCGAAGCAGCGCGGGTCGTTCCGGACGCCGTTGCCTGCGACGACATCAATGGCCTGGACGCATTGCAGCGGGCCGCCGGGTTCGGCGGGGTGCAGGTGCAATGAAGCCACGCGGCCGGGCAGGGCAGGGGAAGGCAGGGCATTCATCTGGCGGGGATAATCCCGCGGCGGGTCGATTCGCGCAAGCGAGAGATGGTGGGATCCAGCGCATTCGTTCCGCCTTGCCCTGCGGCAGGCCCATTTTATAATTCGCCGTGCTCGACATCAAACTGATTCGCGAGAAACCGGATCTGGTGCGCCAACGACTCGCCACACGCGGGGCGGGGGATGAGTCGCTCATCGACAAAATCCTGCAGGCGGACGAGCAGCGCCGGAAATGCCTGACGGAAGTCGAATCCCTCAAATCCCGGCGCAACCGTGTCTCAAAGGAGATCGGCGCGCTCATGGGCCGGAAGAAAATCCAGGAGGCCGAGGACCGGAAGCGGGAGACGCGCGAACTGGGCGATCGCATTGCGGATTTGGACAAACAAGCGGCCGGCGCGGAGACCTTGCGCGACGGCCTGATGCTGCAGATGCCCAACCTGCCTCATGAATCAGTTCCCGTGGGCAAAACAGCGGAGGACAATCCCGTCATCCGCATCCACGGCGAGAAGGCGCAGTTCGGTTTCAACCCCAGGACCCATGTCGAGATCTGCGAGAGTTTGGGGCTGGTGGATTTTGCGCGCGCGGCCAAGCTTTCCGGCAGCGGATTCATTCTCTTCACCCACTGGGGCGCGAAGCTGGAGCGGGCGCTGATTCAATTCCTGCTCGATGTGCATACGAACGAGCACGGTTACACCGAACTTTCGCCGCCGTTCATGGTGGGCCCCCAATGCCTCGAAGGCGTCGGCCAGTTTCCCAAGTTCAAAGACCAGTATTACGGTGTTGCCGAGGGAAACGACGTCGCCAAACTGGGACATTTGTATCTGATCCCCACTGCGGAGACTCCGGTGGCAAACATCCATCGCGAGGAGATTTTGAAGGAAAGCCAGTTACCGATCCGATACTGCGCCTACACGCCCTGCTTCCGCGGCGAGGCCGGCGCGGCCGGCGTCGGCACCCGCGGGATGATTCGCGTGCACCAGTTTGACAAGGTCGAGCTGATCAAAATCGTAAAGCCGGAGAGCGGTTACGATGAACACGAAAAAATGCTGGCAAACGCGGAGCGCGTCCTCCAATTGCTCGGGTTGCATTATCGCGTCGTGCTGCTGTGCACCGGGGACATGGGGTTCGCAAGCGCGAAAACCTACGACATTGAAGTCTGGGCGCCGGGGCAGGGGAGTTACCTCGAAGTCTCGAGCGTTTCCAATTGCGAGGATTTCCAGGCGCGCCGCATGAATCTCCGGTTCAAGACCGAAGCCGGGGACAACCGATTTCCGCACATCCTCAACGGCAGCGGTACCGCGCTCGCCCGACTCTTCGTGGCATTGGTCGAAACGTGCCAGCAGGCGGACGGAAGCGTGCTCGTGCCCCAGGCGTTGCAGCCTTATCTGAAAGCCGGGCGCATTGCTGTATGAGAATTCTGCTGGCGAGCAGCGAAGTCCATCCCTATTCCAAAACCGGCGGATTGGCCGACATGGCCGGCGCCCTTGCAAAGGCCCTGGCGCGCGAGGGCCACCACGTCGGCCTGGTGACGCCGCTCTACACGGGCATCCGTGAGCGTTTTCCGGGCCTCAAACACCTCGACCGGAAACTCAGCCTGCCGCTCGGCTCCCGTCGGGTCCAGGGCGAAGTCTGGACGCTCGATACCATGGAAGGCCTCACGTTCTATATGATCGAGCAGCCGGATTTTTACCTGAGGCCGTCGCTGTACCAGAAGGACGGCATGGATTATTCCGACAATGCCGAGCGGTTTGTGTTCCTGTCCAAGGCGGTCGTTGATCTGGCGCGCCATTTGTCCTGGCAGCCGGACCTGGTTCACGTGCACGACTGGCAGGTCGGACTGGTCCCGCTGTTCATCCAGCACGAGAAGCGGGTGACAGGGTGGGGGAACGCGCCCCGGACCTGCCTCACGATTCATAACCTCTCCTACCAGGGCGTCTTCCCGTCCGCCCTGTATCCGCTGACAAATCTGCCGTGGGATTACTTCACTCCGGAGGGCGTGGAGTTTTACAAGCAATTCAACTGCCTCAAGGCAGGCATCGCTTACGCCAACGCCATCACAACCGTCAGCCCCCGATATGCGCGGGAAATCACAACCGAGGAATTCGGCTGCGGACTCGACGGCCTGTTGCGCAGCCGGCAGGCATCGATCACGGGAATCCTGAACGGGGTTGATTATGAAGAATGGAACACGACGCACAACCCCTACATCCGGTATCCCTACTCCAGCGAGGATTTCAGCGGAAAAACCGCCAACAAACTCGCTCTCCAGAAGGAGCTGGATCTTCCCGTGGACGGCGCCATCCCGCTCTTCGGCAGCATCAATCGACTGGTCGAGCAGAAAGGCGTGGACATTCAATTGGGCGCGCTCGAGGAGATGCTGAGCGGCAAGCTGCAATTCGTCCTGCTTGGCGCCGGCGCCACTCCGTTCGAACGCGGCTACCGGAATCTGGCCCAGCGATACCCTTCAAAAGTCGCCGTCCGCTTTGGATACGATCAGGCCCTGGCCCATCGCATCGAGGCCGCCTGTGACTTCTTCCTCATGCCATCCCGCTTCGAACCCTGCGGGCTGAATCAAATGTACAGCCTGCGCTATGGCACGATCCCGATTGTGCGCGTGACAGGCGGTCTCGACGACACCGTCACCGACGTCTCGGAAGATCCAGGGACTGCGGACGGGATTAAATTCATGGAATATTCGAGCCGCGCGCTGGCCAAAAGCATTCGCAAGGCCCTCGCGCTGTATGCCGAACCCGCAGTCCTCGAGCATTATCGCCTGAACGGCATGGCCGTGGATTTTTCCTGGGACAGAACCGCGCAGGAATACACGAGGTTATATCAGCGGATACTCGAAACCTGAATCCAATGCCTGCGGCAAGCGCTTCTGCCGCCTCGCTCTACAACATACAGACTTGTCAAGCGTTGTGAGTAACTCTGTGAACAACTTCAACAACTCGCTGCCGTCCGGTCATTTCCATTCCCGTGCCACGCCGCGACATAAAGACTCATCGCGTCCTGAGATGGTTAAGGAATAGAAATTTGATTGTCATTATTCCAAGCGTGAGTCAGACTCCAGTGGCCACCATCTGAGGACAGAATGAACCGCCAAAGGGAACCGGACAAAGTTGCTCCCACGCCCGAAGGAGTCGGAGACTGGCGCAGCAATATCTTCTTCTTCTGGCTCGGCATCGGTGGAACGGTAGGCACGCTCCTCGGCGTTGTTCTGAGCGTGTACTTCTATCAGGCATCGCAGATCAAGCCGCTGCTGACCTTCGGCGTTCATCCCTTAAAGACGGAGTTGCAGCGCCCGGAATACGCTAAGGAACTCGGATTCATTTACAATGGCAAGCCAGTCGAGTCCGCGAGCATTACATCGGTCCAAGCGTCCATCTGGAACGCCGGAACGAGGAGCATCCGGGATAGCGATGTCCTCGACCCTTTTCGTCTGGTGATGCCGGATGGGTCGCCGATCCTCAGCGTCCGAGTGAGGAAGACCAGTCGCCCAATCTGCCGCTTCGAGTGTCTCGATAACCAAGAGGATTTCAAGTCGGGCAAATGTCGCCTCAAATGGGTGATCCTGGAACCAGGCGATGGCGCTGTCCTCCAGATAATCTACGCAGGCGGCGCACGCCGCGATCCCACACTGGAGGGGGCCGTGGAGGGACAGAGAGACGGCGTCGTGGTCGAGCAATACGACCTTGCTGGCAACATGAGAGCCATATCATATTCGATCTCGATGACCCGCGTCTGGCCGATTCTTGTCCTGCTTTTAGTAGCCATTTTGTTGATCTTCATCGCCAACAGAATCGACAAAAAGACGGCAGCCGGAAAGAAACTCGCCGAAGAAAAGGCACAAGCCAGGAAACACTTGGCCGAACTACAGAATAGGACTGTGCCTTCGCCACCAGTTACTTGGATACTCATGGTGGGCGGGGTTGTTTGTGTTCTCGGTGTCCTTTGGATGGTCCTATTTGGCTCGTCTCCTGGACCGCCATTCGGCTGGTAGGGAATGGGCAGGGTGCAAGGCTAAGTGAATATCCTGGAGATGCAAAGCCGACGTCCAAAAATTATCATTGCTTAACGAGTGCGCTCCAGCGAACCGCCGCTACGCCTCAGCACAGGCTATTACGCATCGTAACGGACAATCCCAGGATGAGGCTTTTAGCGTGGCGCTTGGTTCCGACCGGACAATGCCCCGCCAGGCTCGACGCCCCGAGCCGCACGCCGCGCTTGTTCCAGCCTGCTTTGAGTCCTCAGCCCGGACAGGGCAGAGAGAGACGCGCCGGCGAACCTGTCTGGCTGCCAGATCCCGGGTATGGCCGGCGCTCTCTTAAAAATGACCGTGAATCCAGTCCGCTAAATCACGGACTCAAGTCCTGCTCGACAATAGACCCAGAAACCATTACACTTCTCGCCTTGGAATGGGAAAATCCCGAGCAATACTAGCAAACCCTCTCGCACGTTATGAGCGATTCCGGCATTACACCACTACTCCGATTCGCATTCGAACATCCTGGAATAGTACTGACAGTGCAAGTTCTATGGTACTTCTGGGTTGCCTTTGCCCTCGCAATCATCTGCATTGAGTTTCACGCCCACAATTCACGCGAAGAAAAGCGAGAATTTCAACGCCAGTTCAGGGAGCAACGCGAAGAGCGCAGAACACTCCCTTAACCCAAGCAGGGCAGGGCGGCCTGCACCGATGACCGAGCCGGCCGAAGCGTCACCCCAGCTTCGCGACCCTTGCCGTAAAGCGTCCGCGATCCAGGCTGATGCACGCTGAGTGCCAACCCACGCGCAGCACAGAACACCCGAACACTCTCCAACATACAGACCTGGTGCCTGTGCCTCATGAATCTTACAGGTCCGGACCGAAACGACTGTGCTATTTGAATGGCGGGTGAGCCGAGCGCGGGCAGGCCCAGAGGAATTTCTAAAAAACTTCCGGGGCAAACTCCAGACAGACGGATATTCAGCTTATGAATCACTGGCCAAAAGCCGTGGTGATCTGACTCTGGTTGGTTGCTGGGCACACGTTCGCAGAGGTTTTCACGAAGCGTTGGCGGAGACCAAACTGGCGGCGTGGTTTGTTCGGCAGATAGGACTGCTTTACGCGATGGAAAAGAAACTGCGCGAGCAAAAGGCTGGACCGGCACTTCGGCAGGCGATGCGGATTTGGCAAACGCAACCCGTATTGGATCGGCTGCACCGGGCCATGGAGTTGATACGGAGAAAAACTTTACCACAGGGGCTGCTCGGACAGGCGATTGATTACACACTGAAACGATGGTCAGCTTTGACGCAGTTCGTGCAGGACGGCGCGCTGGAGATAGACAATAATCTCATTGAGAATGCGATTCGGCCCAGCGCACTCGGAAAAAAGAACTTTTTATTTTTCGGGCATCCTGAAGCCGGGGAACGCAGTGCCGTGATTTATACCTTGTTGGGTAGTTGCCGGCGGCACGGCCTTAACCCATTTGATTATCTGACGGATTTGTTCACTCGATTGCCCGCCGCCAAGATCACCGACATTAAATTGTTCACGCCAGCGGCGTGGGCGAGCAGCAAAGCGAGGGAGAAAGCAGTCGCTCAGGCCGCTTGACTCCACCTTCATTCCGCCGATTTTCCTTGCGATAGGCACGAAATCTCTCAAATAACTAAGGTGTGATCGCGCCCTTGGCCAAATTGCTGGATTGGCTGGCCATCCAGTTGGTGTGGGGCTTTCGTGTCAAATCCCTGCTGAAACTGCAGAGTCCTACGCCAAGTCCGAAACTGGAAGAAGCACTCCAATTCCTGAAAGGGCCGGACTTTATTCCCGTCGAAAGCCCACCGGCGCGGCTTGAATTCAATCCTGCCCGGTCAGGGCTGCACTTCCGGTTTCCCACACCGCGACCGGGCGAATTCGCTGAGAACAACGTGGTTTATGGCCGGCTCTATCGTTGCACGGAAGACTGGCAAAAACGACCGGTGATTATTCTGCTGCACGGTGCCGGTGGCGACCCGGACTATCATTTCGAGTTTCCACTAATGGCTCGCCACTGCAATCGAGTGGGATTCAACGCGGCGACGCTGATGTCGCCTTTCCAATTTCAACGCCGACCACGTCAGCTTGAGAAGAGATTGAATTGGCCGGATTACCTGCTCATGGCGGAGATAGACTACGCGCAGGCGGTTGCCGAAATTCGCGCCTTGGCGGGGTGGCTGTTGGCGGAAGGTTGTCCCGCCGTGGCGCTCTGGGGCAACTCCTACGGCGGCGCGCTGGCGGGATTAACGGCCTGTAGTGACGCGCGCCTGTCTGCCGTCGTTCTGGCCGCGCCTGGCCTTGACATGAATGTTTTTCTCTCCGCCGCAAAACACATCGTCTGGCCTCACCTTCGAAAGGAATTGCAGAGGCAGCAGCCGGCCTGTGAGGCATTGAATCGGACGGCATTGAACTTGACCACCCTCAGGCCGTGCATTCCCAAGGAGAACATACTGTTGATTGAAGCCATCCACGATCTGTTTGTGGACAGGAAATCCATGGAGGCACTCTGGCACGCGTGGGGGCAACCTGACATCTGGCGCCTGCCGCATAGTCACGCCGGTAAAAGCTTAGTTCCCGGCTTGACGGGCCGCGTCCTTCGCTGGCTGTCGTCACGGCTGAATGCGCCTGCCGCTCGAACCGGTCAAACTATAGTTTTACCCCATCAGGGGTAGCGAGTTTCAGCTGTTGAAAAATCATCATCTATCGGACGTGCTTCGTCAGCCGGATACACTGTATCGCCCAGTCCGGACCCCGAAAACTTCACCGCAAACCAGCCACGCTCCGTACATATCCCATTCAAAAAATGCTGCCTGTACGCAATTGTGGGACAAGGATGGGTTCTTTGCCGCGCGCGGGGCGCGCGGCAAACTCCGACTCCATCCGTCCAGCCGGTTCGGTAGCAAGGACGTCCCATGCCAGCGATCCTTTTCAAGCACAACAGCCTTCGAACGAGCTCGTCCAGACGAAGGCGGTCAGGTCAAAGTGTCTTACACTTCTTACCACCAGCGTTCACAGAGCAGGACAGGCACTTTGCCAAGGAACGTTATCAATCGCCCGTCCTTGCCTCTGCTACAGCCCGCACAACCTGGTCCCCGCGCTCCGGGTCATCCAAGCCACCGGGTAAAATCTTCAACTCAGGTTCCGACGATTGCACCACTGCCGGACCTGCAACGACCAGCTTTGAGAGATAGCCAGCCATAGTGTTAATCTTCTCATGGATTGACTGTAACTGTAGCGCCTCGATGTGAGGTTCGCTGTCGTTGAGTCGAAAGCGTTCAGTGCATTGGGTCTGCAACTCGCGGCACTGCCAACGCAAATGCGAGCCGTCCACCTTGAGAGGACCGTCAGAGGAATTGGCTTCCAGTAGTTCGCAAATGCCCGACCAGATGACGAAGCGGGCGAACTCCAAAGCAGGCATGACGTCGCGGTTTTCAGCGACGCGCTTGGACAAGGATTCAAGACGGCTGGACGTCTCGTTCCAAATCCGATGCAAATTGACCGAATCTTGGCTCATCAAATTACAGGCTGAGCTGCAATTTGATCGACCAGACCGGCTCCCAAACAGCGTGTGCCGCTCTTCGTGTTACCGACTTAAGCCGCACAGGAAGCACCGACTGCCGCCAACCCTGATGAACGGCAACTGCGTCCTGGCGCGAGTAATTCAGAATCCTGTTCACGTGTCAAGTGCAATCTGAACCCACCTGGGAAACGTCTCAGAAGGTTCCGACCGCTGAGGCACACTTTAAATATAACATACATTGTGCGACAATAACATACTGCGGTGAATACACTTACATCATCACATCTTATCATAATGACATACTGGGATTCACCCCCATCCACACACCACGGGCCACTTGCTCCGCAGCGTGGTTACGGCCACAGGGGAAACGACACATCCTTGCTTCTATGAATGAAAAATCGTGGTGGGGGTGGGGGGTGGGGGTGCGAACATGAGGGGCGCTGTGCCCCTATGTTCCCATGAGTCAAGTTTAGCAGTGAGGCTCTCATCCTCCCGACACTCCCCCAACCCCCTCTAGGGGTCCCTTCTCTCCAACGACTCACCAACGGCCTTGAAATAGTGTTACCACCATCAGGGCACACCGTCAAGGGTGGAACGCTCCCACACCCATCCTACAACGATTGCGAGGCATCGGGGCAACACACGTGTCGCTCCCGACGCCTCGCTTACCATACCACCGGCAACTGGTGGAGTCATTCACCATTGGAATCGGGCAACTGATGGGGGTTATCACCAGTTGTCAACAGCCGCGTGGTTGAGTCATCGACCAGCAGCGGACCCGACAACGATCCTTCACCCAACCGACCGAGGACAAAATCCAACTTGCGGTTGATCTCCGCAATATCCGTTTCCGCATACCGAGGGTTGGCTTTGCCTGTGCGATACAACTCGCCACACTCAAACACCAACGCCTCGACACCGAGGCGCAACTCCCGACCACGCACTTCAACCAACCCCACCTGTGGGTTTCTCTCACACATCTCCAACACTCCCGAAAACACCAACCACCGACCAAACAACGACGCCGCATCCACCGACTTGCCTTGAGCCACCAACCGTGACAGTTGCTCAACAACCCGTGAACTCTCCGCCCACAATCGATGCAAAAGCACCTCATCAACAAGCGCCACAATCACGAAACGGTAAGCCAACACCGATGCCACGTCAATGAGTAACTCTACTGACTACTTTCCATACATTGTGAGACATAAATAGGGGCTTTGATTCGAGGGGTTTGTATTTCAGGCCTTTTGTTGCCGCGATTCAATCTGATTTCTGTCTATCCACAAAAATGTCCGCATAGTGCCCAAATTCTCGGGGCGCGGCTCTGTGAGCCGCAGTGGGTTGGCCATCTCTGTGATGTGGAAAGGTTACGCCAGCGTCCTTGGTTTCTTGCGTGTCCAATGTGCTCCGGGTCACAGGCCCGCGCTCCTTTGGTTCCGGCTTCGCCTCGCTAAAGTGTTTATTGGTTTTTCTTCTGCATGGATATGGCTTAGATCGCAGCCGTCCGCTAAATTACTGACTCGTAATCGGACACTTTTGTCCTGTTTAAAGGCATATTTTACTGTTCAGATCGCGGTTTTCGGTGTATCTGTTTAGGCATGAAAGGGCGATCCAATTCCGACTTCCGGTATATCCTCGATGTGTGGCAGGCCAGGCAGAAGGCGGATGGTACGCTTGTTTCGGTTCTTGCCATCGCGACCGTGGTTCCTGTCATTCGCTTCCTGATTTCTCCCGGCCTCGCCTCTGCGTGGATAATGGGGATTTTTGTGTTCGCCGTGTGCATGGCTTGTGTGCGGCTGCTGAACTCGGCCGCAATGGTGGTTAAGCTCCGCGAATCTTCGCAGGTCCGGGCTGTGCCGCAGATTGTGGACGCTGAGATCCTGGATGTTTACGAGCATCCCGGCGGACTCGAATTCCAAAGCGGCCAGTCCACCACTGCGTTTTGGCTCGCCACTCCGGGATGGCAGTTTTCCGGGCAATCCTCATTTGCACCACAGCAGCAGTTCGTTCCCCAATCCCCTGCCCTTCACCATTCGAGCCGCCCATCTCCCCAGCGGCCGCGCGACATCAACCAGGATTTTTCATAATAGTCATCCAAGGAATTCCCCGGTCAAATTCCGTAGTCACTGGAATTGCAAGAATTGTTTGCCGCAGTGATTATAAGGTATGATTTTTCGTAGAAAAACATCACCTACAGTGGCAAGTCAAAATCCGGCTCGCGTGACGGCGGAGTCCGTGACCGCCCCCGAACCGCGGGAAGCCTCCAAGAAGATTTTGCTGGTCGATGACGACCCGATCATCCTCGGAACTCTGTCGCTCAAACTGAAATCCAAGGGTTATCAGGTAGTCACGGCCAGCGACGGTTCCCAAGCGATCACGGTCACGCGCAAGGAAAAGCCGGACTTGATGTTGCTGGACGTTTGTTTTCCGCCGGACGTGGCGCACGGCGGCGGCGTGCCATGGAACGGGTTTCTCATCATCGAATGGCTCCGCCGCCTTTCGGACGCCAGCAGTCTTCCCGTCATTGTCATGAGCGCCGCCGATCGCGCGGAATATAAGCAGCGGGCTTCGGCTGCGGGCGCCGCCGCGTTTTTTCAGAAGCCGATTGACAACGAGCAGCTCCTGACAGCCATCGATACCGCGCTGCTCCATAAGGACAGCGTCGGAGCGGTGAAGCCGGCTGCCGTGTTCGAGATTTGACAACTCCGGCAGCGTTGCTGGCGAACGCTCGAGAGGCGTCGTGAAGGATGGGAGCGGTTCGGCGGTGAGATGATTTCAGAGGGGTAGTGCGAACGAACCTGGAGCGGCGAATCCTCCCGCCGCTCCTTTTCTTTTCCCGGTTCCGGATCGTCAGGACGGTCTAGTGATTGATGCAGCCCCAGCCGAACCGGTCCGTCACCGGCCAATAGACTGAGAAGGCCCTGCCGATGACATTGGCGGCGGGGAAATCTCCCCAGGAGCGGGAATCCAGGCTGTTCATCGTGTTGTCGCCCATTACCAGCAGGTCGTCTGGCCTGATTTCGTATTCATTTCCGGGGCTGAACAGCCAGATCAAGGCGTGGCCGAAGTAATGGTTTTCCTGGTAAGGCACGATGCCGGAAACCCCGGGTGCGCCGTAAAACGAGTAGATATTTTCAAAATGGGGTGTCGCGGCGGTCACAGGCCGGCCATCGACCACGAGGTGTCCCACCGGCAGCGTGCCAAATCCTGGAACACCGGAGACGACATAGTCCTGGTGAAGCGACAGCGTCTCGCCGCCGAGTCCCACGAGTCGTTTGATGTAAAAGGTATCCTGTTGATCGTGCGGCAGACGGTAGATTCCGTGCGTTTCAAAAACGATGATCTCGCCCCGCTTCGGCGGACGAAAATTATACGTCAGTCGATCCACAAAGAGATGGTCGCCCGCACTGACCTTCAATTTGATGATATCGTCGCCTGTGTGGAAAAACTGGCCCCGGTGGAGTTCTGCGCGGGCCTCCAGAGTTCCGTTGGGAGGCGCGCCGAAGTCCGGCGGAAACCAGATGTTGTAGGATTTGCCTCCGACCAGGATTGATTGCCTGATATTGAAGATCAGGAGTCGCAGCGGCCGTCCAACCCCCTGGATCTCGCCGTCATGGTCGGCCACGATATGGATGTAGGAGGTTCCCTGAAACCACTCGTTGACCCGCTCCCAGCCGCCGGGAATTTTGAAGTCCGGCTTGTCGATCAGGTTCTCCGAGGTGACGCCGAAGAGCGTGGGTTGCATGGACCCGGTGGGGATTTTGAAGGGCTGCAGGAAGAAAGTGCGGACGCCCATGGCGACCGTCAGGGCAACGAGCAGCACTTCGACATTTTCGCGCCAGGCGGCATCGGGATAGGTTTTGAAACATTTATTGGCGACGGCTTCCAGACTTTCCATCTGCTTTTCGAGCGCGGCCTTGTCGGCGTTACCGGCCAGGGTGCCATCCATCTGCCGCATCGCCGCCTCGACTTCCTGGATCGTCTGGGGCGTCAGGACGTCGCGCTGATGCGAGAGGATTCTGCGGACGTGTTTGCGCATGGCGGACGCCCTGCGAACTGTCCGTGAAAGGAGCCATTGCAGGATCATAATGTCATGCTTTCAGCACTTCGATGAAGGCTTCCTGTGGAATATTCACGGAGCCGAACGATTTCATCCGCTTTTTGCCTTCCTTCTGCTTTTCCAGGAGTTTGCGTTTCCGGGTGATGTCGCCTCCATAACATTTGGCGGTGACGTCTTTGCGGAGGGCGCTCACGGTCTCGCGGGCGATGATTTTGCCGCCGATGGCGGCCTGGATGGCGACGGCGTATTGCTGGCGCGGGATGACCTCCTTGAGCTTGGCGGCCAGGGCGCGTCCCCTGCCCTCCGCCTTGTCGCGGTGGACGATGCATGAGAACGCATCCACCGACTCCGTATTGACGAGCATGTCGAGTTTGACCATGTCGGATTCCTGATAGCCCGCGTGTTCGTAATCCATGGATCCGTAGCCGCGCGTGATGCTCTTGATCCGGTCGTGAAAGTCAATCAGGATCTCGTTCAGCGGCAGGGCGCTGGTGAGCATCACGCGGCGCGCGTCCAGGGTCTCGGTGTGGTCCACGTTGCCGCGTTTCTCCGAGATCAACGACATCATGTCACCGATGTTTTCATTCGGGCAGATCACAAACGCCTTGACCATGGGCTCCTCGATCTTGCCAATGTAATTCGGCTCGGGCAGAAAGGCCGGGTTATCGACCTCCTTGACGCTTCCGTCGGTCATCGTCACCCGGTAAATGACACTGGGATACGTGGCGATGATGTCCATGTTGTACTCGCGCCGCAGTCGTTCCTGGACGATTTCCAGGTGGAGCAGGCCAAGGAATCCGCAGCGGAAGCCGAAACCGAGCGCCACCGATGTTTCGGACTGGAACACGAACGCGGAATCGTTCAATTGAAGCTTGGCGAGGTTGGACTTCAGGTGTTCGTAATCCGCGGTGTTGATCGGGTAAATCCCGCTGAACACCATCGGATGAATTTCCTTGAAGCCCTGAAGCACCGTCGCGGGGTGGCGCGCGTCCGTGATCGTATCGCCCATCTTCACTTCCTGGGGGCTTTTGATATTGGCGGTGATGTATCCGGTCTCGCCGACCTCGAGTTTGGCCCGGACGTAGGGCTTCGGGTTGAAGCTCCCGACTTCCTTCACCTCAACGTTTTTGCCCGAGTGCAGCAGCTTGACCTGCATTCCCGGCTTGAGTTCGCCGCTGAAGACGCGAACGTGGATGACCACTCCTTTGTAGGTGTCGAAATACGAATCGAACACCAGGGCCTGGAGCGAGGACGGCACGTTCGTTTTGGGCGCTGGAATTCGCGCCACAATGGCTTCGAGGATCTCATCGATGCCTATGCCTTCCTTTGCGCTGGCCTTGATGGCGGTGTCGCCGGGTATCGCCAGGATGTCTTCGAGCTGCTGTTTTGCCTGGGCCACGTCGGCGTGAGGCAGATCGATCTTATTGATGACGGGGATGATGGCGAGGTTCTGCTTCATCGCCAGGTGCACGTTGGCGACCGTTTGCGCCTCGACACCCTGGGCCGCATCGACGACGAGCAGGGCGCCTTCGCAGGCGCTGAGGCTGCGCGAAACCTCGTAGGAAAAGTCCACGTGCCCCGGGGTGTCGATGAGGTTCAACTCGTAAGTCTCGCCGTTCGCGGCCTGATAGAGCATCGTGACGGGATGTGCCTTGATGGTGATCCCCCGCTCCTTCTCCAAGTCCATGGAATCGAGCAACTGATCTTCCATCTCGCGCGTCGAGATGGTGCCGGTACGATGCAGGAGCCTGTCCGAGAGGGTCGTCTTCCCATGATCGATGTGGGCAATGATGCTGAAGTTTCTAATGTGCGCCGCGTCCATTCTGAAAAATCATACGACGAGCGCCGGGTGCAAGTGACCCGAATCCTACCGCGAATCGTCACCTATCACCTGTCACTCACCAGGTTTAGTCCTCCAAGATAAGGGCATTCCGGCTGATGAAAAGGAAATTTACACAAGCGGCGTGGCACGGGGCAGACGCACCACCTCCGTTCCGGCAATTTTGTCGTGCCATCCCTGTTTGCTGTTGTCCCACGCGATCCACAGGAACCCCAGGAAAAATACGAAGACGGAAAGACCCGCGGCCAGGCCGCGCACGAGGGCGACGACGAAGGTCAGAGGCGCGCCATCCGTGCGCACGACCTGGAGCTTGAGAATAATGCCGCCGATCGTGGTCCCTTTCCACGTCCACATTCCGACGAAATAGGCCAGGGCGACAATGAAACCGAGAGGCAGTCCGCCGACGATGGCGCTGAGAACGCCCACGATGACGATGTCAAGAAACGCGGCGGCCATGCGTTCCCAGAAGCCGGCCCGTGGAAACGACAGCAACTGGGGCGGGAGCGGCGGTTGGAGGGGAGGCGCGACCCCCGCCATCCCGGGCGGTGGCACAATCAGAGGCGGGGCCAGGCGTTGGGCAGCCGCGAGATCAGGCATGGGTGCAGCGCCCGGCGTCGGGACGGCGCTCGATGGGAAGACTGGCGCGGTCACAGGCTGAAACGGAACTGGAGCGGGCATGGTGGGTGGCGATCCAAACGGTGGGGCCGGTGTGATTGGTTTGTCGGGTATTTCCCTGCGCAGGCGGCGGAAGCCTGCGGTGACGGCGCAACCCAGGCCCCAGACGCTGGTGATGGCATACGCGGTCAGCCCCAGAATGGGCACCATGTAGAGCAGGGTGAGAAGAATTGAGCCGATCAGAAAGGCCACGAGAGGCTTTTGAAGCACGCCTCCCCGACGGCCTCCTATCCTCAATCCCAGCCATTCAAGGATGGCGACTTTGCCTATCACCGCTCCGAAGCAGACGGCTGCGATCAGAAAAGGCGCGACAATCAAGCCGATGCCTGTGGCTGCGAGGAGCAACAGCACCACCGGCACGAGCAGCTTTGTCAGCAACCCCAGGCAAAACGTGGTGGCCGGACGCCGGGTGAGTTCGTCCACACACACCTGGACCGGGCGCGGGAACACGGCGGCCACCAGGAGATAAACCACGAAGAACACGGCCGCGACAATCCAGACCCATCCGACCTGCGGGGCCAGCGGGCGAAGCTCCAGGACACAATACCTGAACCACTTCCGGAGCCATTCGAGGCTGGGCCACGCGATCGGCGAGCGCACATTCACCCTCTGGCCATGAACCACCGCCCCTTCGGCGATGTCGAGTTTGCCTCCAACGGAGACGGCATCATGTTCCACCACCGCTCCCGGGGCGACCGCGACACCGCCCAGGACCGCGACGGCATCCCGGTGCACGAGGGCTCCCTTTCCCAGCCTGACATTGCCCAGAACGGCTACGACCGCATCTCCCACCTCGCCGTCCACTTCGAGAGTGCCCCCGATTACGACGACGGCGTTCCTGACTTTCCCGTGGATTTTTGCCGAGCCGCCGATGACGACCACTGCATCGGCCGTTTCGCCGGCTTTCAATTCCGCATTCTGCCCCATGAGCACAATCTGGCGCGGTTCATACGGCGTCTCGCCATCTTCGTTCACAGCCGGCTCGTTTGTGAGCAACTCAGCGGACGCATTGGAGGAAGGAGCAAGGACGCCGGCGGACGCCTGGCCGGGCGCGGGGTTGTTTGTCGAAACGTTTGCATTCGCGTCCCGGGCAGGGACAGCCGGCGCGAGCCGGAGGCAGCAGGCGGCGGCAAACAACACCAACCAGATTCGCTTTGGATTTGTCATCATAAAGCCTTTTCGTGTTTTGCGAACGCGAGTCGCAGATAAATTGTGCCGGCCGCAAGGCACAGAGAGCAACCAAGGGCCAGTGCCACCGAGCAGGAGATGAGAAAACTCGCGCCAAACTTCTTCAACACCAGGACCCCCGAACCGGCGAGCGCCTCCAGCGTGTTCCCGATCGTGGCAAGTCCTGAAAGATGCTCCTCCATTCTGCGCATGGCGAGCTGGGATGTCCGGGAGTGCGCCATTTCGGAGCCAGCCACGCAAAAGCCGGCAAACAGCGCCAGGAGGACGGCGAAAGATGTCCAGCGCAAAGCCGGAGGCCATGTCTGCCAGGAACGTTGGTACCAAGGAGATCGCGAGCGCCGATCGAGGACCGACATGATCCTGGTCACGAGTGAATCCGGCGCGGCCAATTCCGGCAAACGCTTCAGCTCCCGGCTGATGCCGGCTTCCAACTGCTTTTCGTAATCCGCGTTCATTCGGCAGGGTCAGGGCTCTCCCGATCCCAACTTGAGGCGGAGCTTCCTTCGCAAGGCTTCGCGTCCGCGAAAGATGTCGGTTTTCACTTTGCCGAGCGATACGCCGAGCTTTTCGGCGATTTCATCGTAAGAGAGTTCTTCGAAGTGGAAGAGCACCAGCGGGACACGTTGAGGGGCGGGCAATGCCTGCAGGGCCCGTTCGACCAGGGCGCATCGCTCAGCCTTGTCCATCTCTTCTTCGACATTTTCGTTCGCGGGGAATTCCAATTCCCGGCTTTCATCCCGGCCGGAGAGCGACAATTCCGAAAAAAAACTCCAGCGCGACCGGTAGCGAGTGAGATGATTCAGACTTAAATTCGTGGCCACGGTTTTGAGCCAGCCGGCGGCGGTCGGACTGGCGCAGATTCTGTCGAAGTATTGGTATGCCTTGAGAAAGACCTCCTGCGTGACATCTTCGGCTTCGGTTTGGTTGGCGAGCAGGCGCATGGCGGTGCTAAATACCATGTTTTGGTAGTTTCGCAGGAACGCCTCGAACTGTTGCGCATTGGTCATGGCCAAACCTTGGTGGTTCGCGGCGGATTCTAGGCGCGGAGGGTTGGCGAATGCAAAGCTGTTGCATAATAAGCTGAGGGGATGCAGCGCATCATATCTCGTAGGAATAACCCGGTGGATGGCAATTTTGTTTCAAGAAAACGCCTCCGGGTGTTTTTTCCTGCAAAGAGGAGGAAATGGAGCAGCGAAAAAAAGAACGGCCGGACTTTCGTCCGGCCTTCTCCGAGAACAAAGCGCTTCAGGGCTTTTTGAGTGGCTTGCGCTGACCACTAACACCCACCATTCGATGCGGCGCCACAGACATACGCCGTTCCATCACACACGATCAACTGCATTTCTGCATCGCAACGACGCGATCACAATACCAATTCCCAAATTTCCTGCTAGTCACCAGTACTGGTGACAGAGCGATATTGTCATAAACCACATCACGGCAATCAATTGCAACACATATCACAAGGAGCTTTCCCCAAATTACGGGCATCGGGATTCACCTTTCGAGCGGGTCTCAACGTCGGAGGAACTTCGCGACGGCTTCCGTGCGTGTTCGGACCTGGAGTTTCTCGTAAATTCGGCGGATGTAGGTGTGGACCGTTTCGTAACTGATGCCAAGTTTCTCGGCGATTTCCTTGTAAAGGAAGCCCCTGGCCAGGCAATCGAGCACTTCCTGTTCGCGGGGAGAGAGGATCTCGGCCGGCAGGGCGGTCGGCGAAACATGTTGAAGGGCTTGGACGACTTTGCGGGCGATGTGGGTCGTCATCGGCGAGCCTCCCCGGTGCACCTCGCGGATGGCTTCGAGCAATTCCGCCTGGGTTGTGCGTTTGAGCATGTAACCCGTCGCGCCGGCCTTCAACGCATTGAAGATGTTGTCCGTATCCTCGTACACCGTCAGCATCACGATTTGTGTTTCAGCCAGGAGGTGTTTGAGGTGGCGGACGCAATCGACCCCGTTCATTCCGGGCAGGTTGATGTCCATGAGGACCACATTCGGAGGGTCCTTCGGCAGCCCTTTCAAGGCGTCCTCGGCATTTGCGTATTGGCTGGGGCAGCGGAATCCTTCGGCGCGGTTTAAGGCGCGAGCCAGCGTCTCGCGCAGCTTGTCATTGTCTTCAACAATGGAAACCGTGAGGCTCATTTTTTGTTCAGGGTTTCTCGATCGGCACGCGGAGCCGGACTACCGCACCGCGTTCCGGCGCGGGGGTGATTGAGAAACTGCCTCGGACATCCTCCATCCGTTTCCTCATATTCCGCAATCCATTTCTTCCCGTTTTTTGATCCAGACTCCCAAGGCCGAGGCCATTGTCCTGGATTTCGATAGTAAAACCGCGGTCCTGTATCACGAGCCGGATCCAGACTTCGGAGGCATGCGCATGCTTCACCACGTTGTTGACCGCCTCTTTGAACGCGAGGAAGATATTATGCCGGAGTTCCGGAGGAATGTCGATGCGAGGGAGATCCGTCGGCACATCCAGTCGATAGCTCAATCCGGCCATGGCGAAATAGTCCTGGGCATATTTGCAGGCGTACGTGATCAATCCTTCCAGTGTATCGTTCAGCGGGTTGGCGGCCCACACGATTTCATCCAGGGCCCGGGTGGTCTCGCGGGCCGTTTGCGCGATTTGTTGGGCATGCGCTCCGACTTCATCGGGCAGGTGCCGGTCGGCGTCGGCCATTTCGCTCAGGAGCGTCACCTGGGTCAGATTCGCCCCGAGTTGATCGTGCAGGTCGCGCGCGATCCTGGCGCGTTCCTTGTCCAACGCTTCCTGCTGCCTGAGGGTGGCCAATTGGCGCTGCAGCTTCTGAGTTGACGCGTAACGGACGACGAGGATTAAAACGGACAGAAGCAGGGCGGAATTCAGACCCAGAAACCACCAGGTTCGCCAGAAAGGCGGCAGCACCGTGACGGCCAGTGCAGCGCCCGTCTCGTTCCATTTCCCGTCTTCATTCGCCGCGATGACATGAAACCGGTAGTGGCCCGGCGGCAGGTTACTGTAGCGGGCCACGCGAGTGCCGCCTGCGTCCGTCCAGGCCGTCTCGTGTCCTTCCAGCCGGTATCGGAACTGCGCGCGGTCCGGAGCGGCAAGATTCAGGCTGGTGTATTGGATTTCCAGTCGCTCCTTGTTCGCGGGCAGCGTGACGGGCGCCAAGAGCGCGGGATAGAGTGCGTTGGTGTTCTGCTCCTGGTCGTCCACCCGCACGGACTCGATCACCACCGGCGGCAGGAATGGGTTGGGCTTGAGTTCGGACGGATCGACGAAGACCAGACCTTTGATGGTGGCAAACCAGAGTTTTCCGTCCGGTGTCCGGGCCGCGGCGGGTTGGGAATCTTGCGCGCACTCGCGCGTCGGCAGGCCGTCCGCTTTTCCATAGACGCGGAACGGGACGTCGCGGATCAATCCTTCGGCAAAGTCGTTCAACGACTTCTTTGAGATCCTCATGAGACCGGCATAAGATCCGATCCAGAGATAACCCTGCCCGTCTTCGAGCAAATAACCGATCCGGTTTTTCAGGAGGCCGTCGCGCGCCGTGTTGCCGTAAGAGGTCCATCGGGCGCCGTCGAAACGAACCAGTCCGCCGGAGGTTCCAATCCACAGGACGTTGTTATCATCCATGAACAGCGAAGAAATGCTGTCATTCGTGGAAAGGACGTTGGGTTGGCTGACGGAAGCATAGTGACCGTCCCGCAAGCGGTTCAATCCTCCGCCGACCGTGCCGATGAACAGGTCGCCTTTGGAGTTTTCCGCGATGGCGCGGACATCGTTCGCCGACAAGCCGTCACGGGTGGTGAAAACCTTCCAGGCATGTCCGTCCCAGCATCCGAGTCCTGCCTGGGTACCGGCCCACAACCGGCCGTCGCGACCCTGCCAGAGGGCTGAGACGAATGGATTGACGGAGGCTGGCTGGCCGAGGACCTGTCGGAAGACATTGCCATGAAGGCTGAAGATGCCCCAAAAGGTTGTGCCGGCCCAGACATTGCTCCCGTCTGCGAGCACAGACCGTATATTTGAATCCAGCAACCCTTCCGTGACGCCATAGTGTTCGAGACCGCCGTTGCCGAGATGGTTGAGCTTCCCGCCGAAATTGGCGAACCAAAGGCCGCCCTGCCCGTCGCTTGACACCGAACGTATGTTCAGGCCCAGCGAGCCGTCCTGGACGCTGAAGAGCTTGCGTCTGACGCGGTTCAGCCCACCGCCATCGGTTCCGACCCACAGATCTCCTTCACGATCCATGCACAGGGAGAGCACGGTATCGTGAGACAATCCCTGGGCGCCGGAAATGTGGTCCGCTTTTCCCTGCGAATCATACCAGAAAACTCCGGCGCCCTGGGTGCCGACGATGAGGTTTCCGTCCTGATCTTCGCAAGCGGCGTTGACGACCACGGAAGCCCACGGATAGGGGCCGAGATCGCGGTCCAGACGTCCGTTCGTCCACTTCTGGACCCGGCCATCTGCGAGACACCAGAAACCGCCGCTCTTGCCGGCCAAAAGATAATCCACCTTTCGAACCGGCAATTCGCACTGGAGGGCGAACGTGGAGCTGTTGGAGAGGCAGGTAATGCCCGACAGGCGTTGTTCCCCGTCCACCCACACGGTGAGCCACAGGAGCCCGGATTTTTCCGCCGTGATGGGTCGGGCGCGCACGGACAGAACTTCGAGTTGATTGTGTTGATACCGCGCCACCTGGCCGTCCACAGTGTTCAACCACACGGTGCCGTTGGAGTCCTCGAAAATCGATGTCAGACGTGCGCTTCCGTCCGCGCCCGACGCTTTCAAGGCTCGGACCGACCCATCATTTCCGATGAGGGCGATGCCTGCGGATGAGGTTCCCACCCACAAATTGCTACGGCTGTCTTCATGGAGACAGACGATCTGGCTGCTGTTCAGACCCGGGGTGTTGGCCTCGGTGAACACCGTGCACTGCATGCCGTCGAAACGCACCAGACCGTTGAGGGTTCCGAGCCAGAGATAGCCGTCGTGGGTCTGCGTGATCGCAATGACGGAACTTTGCGGCAGCCATTCCTCGGGCACCCGCTCGACGATATACGGGGAATCAGCCTGCGAAGCCGCCCCGGCGCCGGATAAAATCCCCAGGAACCAGCCGCCCAGCGCCAGGCATGCGACCGTCCGGCCCCAAGAGTTCAGCAGCATCATGGAATACGAGGCATTACAGGATCCGGCCTGATTTCAGGGCCGCGTATCGGGCCGCGCCGATCAAAGCGGTCTTGTCGTTCATGATGACGCGCACGGGAATTGCCGACAGGAGATTCTTCATGCGGCCCTGACCGACAAACGCTTTGAGGAATGATCCGTCCTGGATTTTCTTGATGAGTTTGGGCGCGATGCCGCCTCCGACATAGACGCCCGCGGTGGCGAGCATCTTCAGCGCGAGGTTCGCGGCTTCGGCGCCGTAGTAAGCGATGAGAAGATCGAGGGTTTGGATGCACAGATCGGACTTGCCTTCGAGCGCGGCACGGGTGATGGCGACCGGAGGGTCCATCGTGCGAAGTTGTTCCGCGAGCCAGGCCGGTTCCTCGCCCCGGCCCGTGTCGCGCAAAAACTGGTAGATATGGAAAGTGCCCGGTCCGGAGAGAACGTGTTCCCAACTCACCTGGCCGAAACGCGCCCGCAGATACTGCAGGAGCTCGATGTCCAGGTCGGTCCGGGGAGCGAATTCGGCATGGCCGCCTTCGGAAGCGATCGGAAGATGGCGGTTGCCGTCCCAGAAAAGCCCCGCCTCGCCCAGGCCCGTGCCGGCGGCGATGATCGCCGCGTTGCCAACCGCGTCCTTGTCGCCCGGATTGAGAACGACGAAATCCTCGGACACCAGCCCGGCGATGCCGTTGGCGTTGGCTTCGATGTCATTGATGAGCCAGACTTGTTTGAGGTTCAATGCGCGGGCGAGGTCCTGCGCATCGACGATCCAGGGGAGGTTCGTCACCTCCGCCCTGCCCTTTTTCACCGGCCCGGCAACGCCGAAGCAGGCATGCTTGGGTTTGACGCGATGTTCGGCGACGAAGCGGAGGGCCATCTCCTCCAGGCTTGCGTACTCGTGGCTGGGATAAGTGCTGAGGTGTTCCGGAGCGAGGCGGAGATCCTCCGCGTTGAAGGATGCCAGGTTGACTTTTGTGCCGCCGATATCTCCAGCCAGAATCATCAGGCATTCTGATTTGGCCGACGCGATTCTGACAAGCGTTTTTTGGCCATGCTTTCAAGGGCGGATCTGAGGGATTCCCGTTCCGCGGCCGCGGGCCTGGGCATCACTTGCGCTGGGCCAAACGCTGCCGCAACTGGAGGACAGGTGATGGCTACGAGGCCTGCCAACATGCCGTTGCACATCATGGAAGGATCGGGTTTCTTGGTTTTGACCCACCACATCCATAGCGTCGCGCCCAATGCGCCGGTGGCCGATGCCAGCATTGTGTTCACGGCGACGACCGCGATGCGGAGTTCGGTGCCGGCAAGACTGGAGCCAGGATTGAATCCGAACCAGCCGAACACCAGAATGAACGTGCCGAGCATCGCCATGGGGATGCTGTGCGGAGCAATCGGGTGAACCAGCTTGCCCGTTTTGTCGTATTTACCGTGGCGCGGTCCAATCAACCAGGCGAAGATGAGCGCAATCACGCCGCCTTGCATGTGCACCACCGAAGAGCCGGCGAAGTCCACCTGACCATGGCGCGAATACCTACATTGGAAACGGGCCGAATTTCATGGTCAAAGCCATCGCCGACCATCAAAAGGTCCATACACCGACTTTCGTAGGTTACGTAGCCTGCTATACCATTCCCTTCATGTTGCCGATGCTGGTGATTGTGTGGTTCTTTTTCTTTCGCGGCTGACAGGTTAAAAGTGTCGCCTTGAGCCGAGCCAGGCATTATGGATTAGAGATGTTTGCGAAGTCGTTGCCGGAACAGGGCTAGCTCCCCGGGCCGGACAGATGAGCGGCACAATGGCCCCGAGACATGAGAAATCCGCTTTGAACGCCGGCACCGGCGCGCAGAGGATCCTTGCGCCGCAAGGGATCTGTTGGGGGCATTATGAGGTGGCATTCGGTGCGTTCGTTGCGGTCTCATTGCTGAACCTGTGGCTGCAGAAGTGGATCGGTTACCAGGCCATCGCCCTGGTTTATTTGCTCGCTATCGTTCTGCTCGCGCTGTTCGTGGGCCGCGGCCCGATTCTGTTTAGCGCCGCATTGACGGCCATCGGCTGGAGTTTTCTCTTCGACCCCCCGCCCTATTCGTTCCACATCGCGGGATCCTACGACAAGATGATGCTGGTCACCTACTTCGTCGTTGCGTTGACCGTCGGCCAACTGACCACCCGATTGCGTGCCCAACGCGAAGCGGAGATCAAAGCTAAACTGCTGCTTGAATCCGAACGGCTTGGACGGACCCTGTTGAATTCCGTTTCGCATGAATTTCGCACCCCGATCGCAACCATCATCGGAGCCGCTGAGGGCCTGCGCGCTACGGCCGGACTCTCCGCCGTGCAGGAAAATCTGGCCACCGAAATCGAGTCCGCCGGCGCCCGGTTGAACCGGGTGGTCCAAAACTTGTTGAGCGCGAGCCGCCTTCAATCCGGCCAGGTACAACCCAACCCGGACTGGTGCGATGTTGCCGACCTTCTAGGGACGGCGCTTCGAGACGTCGAAAACCTCACTGCAGGCCATCCGATCGAAGTGCGGAAGGGGCCAGATCTGCCGCTGGTGAAGCTGGATTTTGTTTTGATGCAGCAGGCCCTTGGAAATCTGTTGACGAATGCCGCCGTCCACACGCCGCCGGGGACGCCCATCGAAGTGGGCGCCCGGATTGAAGGACCGGATCTGGTGCTGGAAGTTTCCGATCGCGGGCCGGGGCTGCCGGCGGACCAGTTGGAACGCATTTTTGACTTGTTTCATCGCGCCCCAACTGCGAAACCGGGCGGCACAGGCTTGGGATTGGCAATTGTAAAAGGATTCATTGAGGCTCAAGGAGGGCGTGTCCTGGCGGCGAACCGCCCTGGCGGCGGCGCCCTCTTCGCCATCCGCATGCCTGCGGCCGACGCACCGGATCTCCCGGAAGAGACTTTGTGACTGCAGCGACAACCGAGACGCCGATCTCCGCGCTGCTCATCGACGATGAGCCGCAAATTCTCCGATTATTGACCATCACACTCGAGGCCAATGGGTATCGGGTGGCCACCGCCGCCAGCGGGCAGGAAGGCATTGCCGCCGCCGCCCAACGCCGGCACGACATCATCATTCTGGATCTGGGTCTGCCCGATTTGAACGGGATTGCGGTTTTGAAACAACTCAGGGAATGGACCCAGACCCCGGTCATCATCCTGACCGTCCAGGACGAGGAAGCGGACAAAATCGAGGCCCTGGACAGCGGCGCCGATGATTTTATCACCAAGCCTTTCAACACCGGCGAGCTTCTGGCGCGGCTGCGCGCTTCGCTGCGCCGGGCCGATCGGGGCCGCGCGGAGGAACCGGTCTTTCGCGCTGGCAACCTCGCCGTGGACTTCAGCAGGAGGCGGGTCACGAGAGTCGGGCAGCCGGTCAAATTGACGGCGACGGAATACGCCCTGTTGCGGCTGTTCATTCAACACGCCGGCAAGGTCCTGACGCACCGGCACATCCTGCGCGAAATCTGGGGGCCGGAACACGAACAGCATACGCAATACCTGCGCGTTTATGTCACACGCCTGCGCGAAAAGCTCGAGGCGGATCCGGCCTCCCCTGCCCTGTTGCTCACGGAGCCCGGCGTGGGGTATCGTTTCGTCGAGGCCTGAATCCTCAGTGCTTGCGGAAGTGCCGCATAAACAGGAAAAAGAGGACGATTTGAAGCACAACAAAAGCCAGGATCATCGGCAGCATTCGGAAGCGTGACTTCCACATCTGCGGAGCCTGTAACCGGCTGTGCCGGCTCGTCATCACGACCGATTCGTAGTTGTCCAATTCCCCCTTCATGGCGGCGGCCGAGGGATACCGGCGCTTGGGATCGCGTTCCATCGCGTGGAGAATGATCTCCTCCAGCACGGGCGTTAACTTGGGGTTGGCCTTCCGCGGCGCGACGGGATCGCCCGTGACGCGGGCGTTCATGATCACGTAAGGGCTGTCGCCGCCAAACGGCGTCTCGCCGGTGGCCATCTCGTAGAGGATCGCCCCGAGGCTGTATATGTCCGTCCGCTCGTCGCCGCGGCTGCCTTTGACCTGTTCGGGCGCCATGTAGTCCGGCGTTCCCATCGTAGGCGTGAAACCCACGAACGTCAGGCGCCTTGCTTTCTCCGCCTTGGCGATCCCGAAATCCATGATGCGGATGGTCCCGTCGTTGCAGAGCATCACATTTTGAGGTTTCAAATCACGATGGACGACGCCGTTTTTGTGCATGTAATCCAGGGCTTCACAAACGCGGCTGGCGATTTTCACCGCGTCGGGTTCGGGCAGAGGCCGGATGCTTTTCAGCAGCTCGCTCAGTGTCTGGCCTTCGAGGTATTCCATCGCGATGTACGGCCGGCTCTTTTTCTCGACGGGCAGTATTTTCAGAATGCCCGGATGGTTGAGTTGGAGCCCGATTTCTTCCTCACGCCGGAAGCGGTCGAACCCGGCGGGGTCGCTCTCGATCTGGAGCAGAGGCACTTTGAGCGCAACCGCCTTGCCCGTCAGCCGGTCGTTCGCCTTGAACAGCGAGGCCATGCCGCTCTTGGCGATGATGTCGGTGACCTCAAACCGGTCGTCGAGCAGGCTGCCCACATTCAGTTCCTTCCCGGCCGGGCGCGCCGTCGCCGTCGGACCGGGAGCCGGTGCCTGGTCCAGGTCCCAGACTTGTGTGACCTGGACGGAGACATTGTCGCTGACCTGACGTTTATCGGCGAGGGCGATCAGGCGTTTGCACGCTTCACCGGGATGAAACTTGACGACAAGGTCCAGGATTTCATCATCGAGAACGTAGCCGTAGAGTCCGTCCGAACATTGCAGAATGACGTCGCCTTTCATCAACGGCTCGTCTGAAACGTCGTAGTGGCAGATGGGCTCGGTGCCAACGCTGCGGGTCAGGGTGGAACGATGCGGGCTGGTCATGGCATTGCGCTCGAGCAGCAGCCCCAGCCTCACTTGCAGTGAAGTGTAGGAGTGGTCCGTCGTCAGCCGCTTGATCTTCCCCGCGCGAATCAGATAGGCACGGGAATCTCCCACGTGCGCGACCGTGACCTTGTCATGCCGGAAAATCGAGGTGATCAAGGTTGTCGCCATCTGCCCCTGCCCCTGTTTCTGCGCTGCCTGGAAAACCCGGCTCGCCGTTTCGTCGAACACTTGGCGAACGAGGTCTGTCGGCGATGTTTCGGGCTTGGATTCACGGAAGATGGACAAGGCCGTTTCCGCCGCCAGGCGGCTCGCCACCTCGCCGTTTCCCATCCCGCCAACCCCGTCCGCCAGGATCGCGATGCTTCCAATGTCTTTACGCACATAAAAGTCATCCGGTTCCCAGAAGGCGATGAAGTCCTCGTTATGTTCCCGAACGGAGCCAACACTGGAAAGCTGGTAACATTTGACTTTCATTGGTGGGTATGAAGTTACGGGTATTGGGTCGCAAAAGGAAGTCTGTATCTGCGGCTAAACTCATGCCGCCAAAAAAGGCAGACCCGGCCATCTGCGACATTGGCCGGGTCTGTTTGTGATTCCCCCTAAATCCAGTCCCTACGCCGGCCTCGTGGTGAGAAGCATAGGCTTGCCCAACTTCGTGCTTCTCCGGACGAAGTAAATGGTTCCGTAAATTCCCCAGACGGCGACCACTCCCAGCGCAATATACGGCTCTTTAATACTCATCCCGGGCACCATGAATGGCCCGATGAGGTAAAACAACATGCACGCCAGGTTCGCCACCAGCCCAAAAATGGGAACCACGAAGTGCTTGAACCCTTGGAAACTGTGATGTTCCTTGAACGCCACGATGGCGACCAGGCAGGTGGTCATGTAGAGCAGGAACGTGCCGAAGTTGCTGATCAACGTGATGAGGACCAGTGTGTTGGGCAACTTGGCGTACGTCTCCGGCGCGAAGATGCCGAAGCTGTACCACGCGTTGTGCTTGTCCAATGCCGCCGGGGTTGTGCCACCCAGATAAATGGCTACGGTGGCGATGCCGATGAAGATGGAGATGATGGCCAGCGTCCAGACCGCGCGATGCGGCGAGAGCGTGCGACCATGCACCAAACCGAAGTGCGAAGGAACTTCTTCATCCTTGCCCATCGCGTAAGTCACGCGGGCGCCGGTGTTCAAGCACGACAGCGTGGTGCCAATTAGCGCCAGGAACACAGTGCCGGCCTGCACGAGCATAAATGCCTTGCCCGCCGAAGCACTCCCGAACGCCCACGTGCCGACAATCATCATCATATCTCCCAGCGGCGCGCCCGAGGCGCCGGCATTGGACATGGTGTAACCGCTGTTGAGAAAGTAATTCGCGGCAAAATACTCGAACAAGTAACAAACCGCGCCTTGAATCGCCAGCGACAGCAACACCGCCCGGCCAATGTCCTTCTTCGGATTCTTCGCCTCTTCGCCCATTGCCGTGACGGACTCGAAACCCACCAGCAGGAGGATCGCGATGCACGCCTGGATGATTACGAAGCTGAAGCCGTGCGGCGAAATAACCGACTTGGCCGAGTCGTGGTTGTTGAACGTCAGCGGATCCTTCGCGTCGCCAGATTTGCCGGTGACCGCGTCTTTATAACTGATGGTGAATGGATCGGCAATGGCGTGGCCGTCCTTATCCAGTTTCAGTTTACTGGCGTCATCCTTCTGAAACACGGGATACGGATCGCCTTCGCCAAGCCCCATTGCCGTCAGAGCGCCCAGTACCGCTGCATCCTTGTTTTTGTCCTTGTCCAGGTCGTCCTTAGTGACCTGGCGATCCTGGGTCTTGAACACCGGCTGATTCTTGTCATCGGTTTTGGGAGAACTGTCCGCCCACGAGTCTTGCACCGGCTTGCCCTTGTCATCAGTCACGTTGACCGAATCCACATTGTAATTGATGGCGGTGCCATTGGACAAATGAATCGCCTGGGCGCCTTCCTTGTGGGTTGTACGATAGGAAATCGCCATGACCGAAAACACCACCAGCGCGGTGATTTGAATGACGTTGATCGCCATGTTGACAGCGGTGGTGCCGTTCACGCCGCGGAAGGCGATGTATCCAACGCCCAGCGAGAACACGACGCAGAAGAGACACATGAACAGCGGGCTGTTATAAACGCCGCTGAATGTGTCCGGCCAGAAGATGCTCGCCAGGTAACTGGCTATGATCGCCGTCACGCCCACCATCAAGCCCGGATAGACCCAATAGTAAAGATGGCTGGCCCAGCCGGTAAAGAACTTGACGACGCGCGCGAACCTGAACGCCTTCGTTTTTGAGGCGAACGCCTGTTCGGCATAGAGGTAGGACGAGCCGGCGCCAGGGTATAGTTTTGACAGTTCAGAATAACTGACCGCCGTCGCAAAGCACAACAGCAGCGCGGCCAAGAGTCCGAACCACATGGCACAGCCAGCCACAGGCGCGCCATACAGCGCCTGCTCCTGAAACGTCAGCCACAAGAATGCTCCCGGGGCGATGAGCGCCATGGCATTGATGGTTAACCCCGTCAACCCAAGAGTTGCCTTGCTGGTAGTCGGGTTCTTAGTCCCTCCCCCTGATGGTGTTGGTCCGTTTGTCATAGTTATTGGTTTTTTTTGACTGTTTCTACTCTGCTGTTCTGTTGTGTTGTTGGGTTGGTTTCTAAATGGCTTGGTCCCCGGTCTCTTCCGTGCGAATGCGAACGGCGTGTTCGATCGAAGCCACGAAGATTTTTCCATCCCCGATTTTTCCCGTCCTCGCGCTCTTCACCACGGCGTCCACCGCGGCCTGAGCGTTCGCATCCGGCACCACGACTTCAATTTTCACTTTGGGCAAAAAATCCGCGGTGTATTCGCTGCCGCGGAAAATCTCCGTATGACCTTTCTGACGCCCAAATCCATGCACTTCCGTCACGGTCATCCCTTCAATGCCGATTTCGGCCAGAGCGTCTTTGACCTCCTCGATCTTGAATGGCTTGATGATGGCTTCGATTTTTTTCATGTTGCTTTTGAATGGCCTCACGTGCCTTTGCAATAGCGGTTTGCCATTCGGTTCGATCCCCCTAAGCACCAGTGATGCCATCGCTTTTTAATGGTCTCGCAAACAACACGAGATGAACATCTTACAAAATCAACCAGCCTTTGTGTTTATGAGTTGTTTATGCTCCCAAGCTACGTATTAATTTTATATTAATGAATTCCTTGTTTGAATTTATCCAATCAGCACATTTCCCGGCACAAAACCCGGGTTCAGCGCGATGAAATTGCCCCTGAGCGTCAACAGATCCGCACATTTTGATGAAAATTTTTACACCATCAGCGAGCAACCCCCATCGCGCGCAAGTGTCATATGGAAAGGCGCTTTGAGGAGAGCGACTGGAGATGTACGGGTGAAAGATTCCCGGATTTCAGACGATTCTTGACGAGTTTGGCGGCAGATTTTTGTCGCAGGGCGCGTGATTTGCTGAACCGCTGCCATGGAAACCACGCCATCTTCCCCTGGTTATAATCGAACCGGCTGTTGTCCTACGCCCCACGCGAACCTGGAATCCTGAACAACTGATGGAAACGCGGGTATTGAAAGTGTTTTGCGCCGTGGCTGAAAGCGGCAACCTCGTCGCCGCTGCCCGGAAGGTGCATCTGACGCCTTCGGCGATCAGCCACAGCATCAAATCCCTGGAGACCGACCTGGGGATGCAGCTATTTGAACGGGTCGGAAAGCGGATGGTTTTGAACCACGCCGGCGAACAACTGCTGGCACAGGTCCAGGGACCTCTTGCCGCGCTGGATTCCGCCGCGGAAGCCGTCCGGCATCTTGGCAAGTGGGGCCAGAGCCGTCTTCGCATCGGAACCACTCACGCGGCGTGCGAACACATCCTGCCGGGAGTCATCCGCGAATTGAAGAGAAACCATCTCTCGCTCGAACTACGCGTCGAATCGGGCGACACACCGCAGTTGATCGACCTGCTTCACCAAAGCAAGGTGGAGGTGGCGCTGGGGCTGACCCCGTCCAACCCGACCGGATTGACGCTCCGCCCCGCTTTTAGGGATGAACTCATGTTCGTCTTCGCGCCCACGCATCCATGGATGGATGGACGCCCAATCACGCGCGAGGAAATCCGCAATCAGCAGTTCATCATCTATCAGCGGTCGAGCCTGACGGCACAGATGCTGGAAAGCTATTTCCGGCGTCTCCACATCGTGCCGGGCGCCGCGATGGAGATGGGCAGCACGGCCGCGATCATCGCGCTGGTAAAATTAGGCCTCGGCGTTTCCGTCATGTCCCCGTGGACGATGGGACAAGAACTCAGTCAGGGCGCGTTGAAGATGCGCCCGCTCGGGCCCAAGCCGCTTTACCGCCGGTGGTCGCTCATGTCCCTGTCAGCCCGCCGAATGAGTTTCGCCGAAGAAACCTTTTGCCGCTTGTGCCGCAACCATGCCACCGGGATGCGGCTGGATCGGAATGATTTGCCGCCGTTCAAGACAAGCGATTCGAGGCGGGCGCACGAAAACGAGTGAAGATGGTCGGAGCAACAGAAGCCAAGAAAAGTTTCGTCAATGAAGCCGGCTTCGCCTGCCGGTGTTTGGTTTGGTTCGCTGCCTTTGCCGCTTTCCCGCGCCTCCAAACCGGCAAACGGCGTGACTCGCAAAACATTCTTTTGGTTGTTGTTCCCTGAATATCCTTGCTTCATTTATCTTGACATGAGCCGTTTTATTACATAGGGAGCTGAACTATATCTGACAGAAGGCATGTATGGAAAGTAGAGCGAAGAGTTCGTGCCGGAATCGGACATTCATAATACTTCCTCTACTCGTCGTCTGTTCCATTTTGCCGGCGGCAGAAGCAGCCCAACTTGTATCAGTATGCGGATCTTCTTTTAAATCCAAACTTGGCGGCAGTGGGGATTCAGGGCTTTCAATTATCAGCAAGGACGGGCGCTATGTTTTATTCGCCAGCACGGCGAACAACCTGACGCTCACGAACAACAATAATTCCGTGCTTCCGTGTCGGTTCAATGTGTTTCTTCGCGACAGCATTAACAATACAACAACATTAGTCAGTGCAGCATGGAAACACGGACATGAATCCCGGACGGGTTGGCCGGATAAGTTTTCGCTGTCCGCGTCCATCCGTCCATCATTGAAAATGTCCGGGAATGTGGGGCGGGAGGGGGGAAAAGCGGTTAAACTCTCCCGGTATTCGCAGGCAGGGTCAGATTCCAGCCTGTTTGCGGATGTGCAGAAGCAATTGGATCGGCGTCATGATGGAAATGCCGAACGGCTTTTTGGAGTCCAGCAAATCGCGGTCATTGGAAACGATGAACTTTGCGCCAGCGCCCAAAGCACAAGCAAGGTAGATGTCGTCCTTCAAATCGCGGCTCCGTTGCTTTCCAAGCGGCGCTGGCCCCACGAAATGGGCGACGGTTAGAAGCCAATCCAACGTTGCCTGTGTGTTCGCGCCGGGACGCTTCTTTGCCATTTCAACAGGAATCCGTCTTTCGTATTCGCTCCAAGTGTCCGCCGAGACACAGAACTGAATCTGCCGATGCGCCACAAGCGACAAGCAGCGGCGCGGGTTGCCGCTCCATCCAATAGCGGACAAGATGACGCCGCAGTCGAATACGACGGGCGTCACTTCGCGGCCTTTCTCCGTTCAGCGGAGCGGGCGGCGCGAATGTCCCGCTCAATCTCCTGCTCAATTTCCGGCGTGATTGGGTCTTGCGGCAGCGCGGCCATGATTTCATTAAACCGCTTCACGTTCTCGCCAAGCTCTTCCCTTGCCAGGGCGCGGAGACCGGCTTGAACGACGTTGCTCGCATTGCCGTAATGTCCGCCCTTCACCTTTTGCTCAACAAAAGCATCCAGTGCGGGCGGCAAAGAAATGTTTCTTGTCCTAGTCGCCATGAGATAAAATCCACCATCCAACAAAGTTTGTCAATCCTTGCCATTGGCTGGCCAGAACCCAGCTTCAGTTCAGAATTGTCCGCGTGGGCCGTAAATTCATGGTCAAGTGGCTTCTTTTCTTTGTCACCTCTTTGGCTCGTTTCAAGACCTATTTGTTGACATGATGACGACACAAGCAATGAAAACGATGGATTCCAGCGATGCCGAACTGGTGACGCAGAGTCTGGCGGGTATCTTCGCTTTCCGGAATAACCTCCGCCGGCATACTCTCCTCCTGAGCACAGGCCGTCGCTGGATTGATTTCGATGATGTTTGAGGTCTCCTCGACCTCCCCGAAGCAACCGACCCCTATTATTCCCTTCATGCTGTCGATTATGTCAACAGATCAACAAGTTTCTCCTTTTCCAAATAAAAAAGTGGTCGGAGCGACAGGATTTGAACCTGCGACGTCTTGGTCCCAAACCAAGTGCTCTACCAGGCTGAGCTACGCTCCGATTGACGCTTCAATCATTGCAGGAATCCGCCACCACGCAACCTAAATCGTGCTAGACGCTTTGCATCCCCGTGATAGATTTGGCTCATGTCAACCGAAGCCCCCGTTGCGTCCCAAAAGATCAACCTGCGCCGGCCGGACATCATGGAAGCCGTCCAAGCGCAGGTGCTGTCGCACTACCGCAGCGAGCTGGTCGAGCGCATCCGCGCCAACGGCGGCGTGCTTTCGGCGGGGGACCTGACCATCAAGCTCGCCAAGGAATTCGGCTTTTGCTATGGCGTCGAGCGCGCGATCGACCTGGCTTATGCCGCGAAAAAATACTTTTCCGAGGTTTCTCCCAGCACGCCGATTTATTTGCTGGGCGAAATCATTCACAATCCCGAAGTCAACGACCAGATCAGCAACCAGGGCATTCAAATCATTTCACCCAAGCCGACCGAGGCGGACATCGCCAGGCTCAACGCCGGTGATGTGGTGATGATTCCTGCATTTGGCACGGAAGTCGGCACGCGGAAACGGCTGGAGGAAAAGGGATGTATTCTCGTGGACACCACCTGCGGCGACGTGATGAGCGTGTGGAAACGGGTCCGGCAGTACTCGAAGGATTCCGTCACCAGCATCATTCACGGCAAAGCCAAACATGAGGAAACCAAAGCCACAACGTCGCAAGCCAGGGCCTACGGCAGCGGACATTACCTTGTCGTCTTCAACCTCAAGCAAACAGAGGACGTCTGCAATTACATTCTGCACGGGGGCAACAAACAGGAGTTCCTGGAAAACTTCAAAGGCGCCTATTCGGTCGGCTTCGATCCGGATTCCCATTTGCAGGCCGTGGGTGTGGCCAATCAAACCACCATGCTCCGGGGTGAAACCGAGACGGTCCAGCGCATGATCAAGGACGCGATGATCCAGAAATTCGGGATCGACAAAGTGGACGAGCACTTCAGGTTCTTCGACACCATTTGCGGCGCGACCCAGGACCGGCAGGACGCGCTCGAAAAGCTGTTGCGCGATCCGCTCGATTTTCTTCTGGTGGTCGGCGGCTACAATTCGTCCAATACATCGCACCTCGCGGAAATGGGTGAAGCCAAGCTTCCCACCTATTTCATCAAGAACGCCGCGAAAATGGAGCCGAACAAGATCGTCCACTACAGACAGGATCGACAGACGGAAGTGGAAACTCCGGACTGGCTGCCATCGGGCAAAATCACCGTCGGCATCACCGCCGGAGCTTCCTGCCCGAACAACCTGATCGAAGAGACCATCCGCCGTCTTTTCGCGCTCCGCGGAATCAGCATCCAACATTTATTGACGAATTGATCCGACTATTCTGTCATGCCCCGCACCCGGCTTGAACTGGAGCAACTCGAAGGACTCTGCCTGGCTCCCTACGCCCAATTCAGCGCCGACAGCCGGGGACGGCGGTATTCGGAGCCTCCTCCCGATTGGCGCACCGAGTATCAGCGCGATCGCGACCGGGTGATTCACTCGCGCGCATTCCGGCGCCTCGAATACAAGACCCAGGTGTTTCTGAACGGAACGGGCGATCATTTGCGAACGCGCCTGACCCACACGATGGAAGTGGCGGCCGTCTCGCGGAACATCGCCCGCGCGCTGAAGTTGAACGAGGACCTTGCGGAAACCATCGCCCTGGCCCACGACCTCGGCCATTCGCCCTTCGGGCACCGGGGTGAGGCGGCGCTCAACCGCCTGATGAAAAATCACGGCGGCTTCGAACACAACCGGCAGAGCTTGCGGGTGGTGGAGAAACTCGAGCAAAAGTACCCCCGCTTTCGCGGCTTGAATCTGACGTGGGAAGTCCGCGAGGGACTCCTCAAACACCGCACGGCGTACGACCGTCCCGCTGGGCGCCGGGGGTTCGCCGACCGATCCGCGTCCCTCGAGGCGCAGGTCGCGAATCTCGCGGACGAAATCACCTACTACAGCCACGACCTGGATGACGGGCTGGATGCGGGTTTGCTCTCGGAAAAACAGTTGAATCGCGACGTGCGGATCTGGCGTCACGCGGCGCGGACCGTGGAACGGGAATTCGGCGCGCTGCCCGACGAGTGCCGCCGGTGTTTCATCATCCGCTGCATCATCGACATGCAAGTCAAGGACGTCGTCATCATCACGGAGAAACTGATCGGCAAGGCGGGTGTGAAGAGCGTTGCAGATGTGCGCCGGCAGGCGCGTCCGCTGGTGCGTTACAGCCCGAAACGCCGCGACCTGAACCTGGAATTACGGCGATACCTTTACACCAACCTCTATTTCAACCCGCTGGTCCAGGAGCCGAATATGCGTGCCGTGCGGATGCTCGATGATTTATTTGATTATTATCTGAAAATGCCTTCACGGCTTGGAACCCTGAGCCGTAAACGGGTCCGGAAGGACGGTTTGCGCCGGGCCATTTGCGACTACCTCGCCGGCATGACCGACCGGTATGCGATCCAGGAACACCGGCGATTGTTTGAGGCGACGTGAACAGGCGGCTGAACGGGGATCTGCGGTGGGTGGGCGAGCGGAGGATTTCCAGGTCTTTCGCAACTTCTCCAGATCGTAAAATAAAAACTACCCCCCTCCCCAGGGCTTCTTCAGCCGCGACCGCACCGCCGGAGGCAATGGAATCCTCGGCGGCAACGGCGGGGGACCTGGCGGCGCGGCAGGAGGAGCAACCGGTGGCGCGGCCGCGGGAGGTTTGATTTCCATTGACTGGATCTTTTTGCCAAGCCAATCCCCGGCTTGAGTGACCGTCTCGCCGATCTTTGTTTCCGGAAATTTCATCTCACCGATCTTGAACTCGGCGAGCGACTTCAGCGCATCGACCGTCTGACCGGCCGATTTCGCGACTTCATTCCATCGATCGCCCAGGGTTTCCCAGTTCTGATACCCGTTGACAATCCATTCGAGGCTTCCGGTCCCGACGTCCACGAGCAGGCCATGAACGGGAATTTTGGGACCGATGAGCGGACTGTGGCGGACGATGTCGCAGCCCTTGATGACGTTCTGCCGTTCGCTGGAGAACAGCCCGAAGAACTCGTTGAGGTTTTCCGGCAGCAATTTGCGATCGATGCCGAGCGTTTTCAACTTGTCGAGCAACTGGATCGTGCTCGTCTTGCACACCTGGCAATCCGTGTGCCCGATCACTGCGATTTCCTTTCCGCCCTTGACCGAGCAGGCCAGGGCCAGCGAGCGCAGGGTGCTGCTCAACGGGCCGGTGATGATGTTACCCGCGTTCCGCAACCAGATGAATTGGTCGCCCGGCAAGCCGAGCACGTTCGGGAACAGGGCGTTCAACCGCGGGTCCACGCATGTCAACGCGATCACCGGCAGTTCATTCTCAAAATCCGCGATGTGGACACCGGCGGTGGCATCACCCGCGATCGCCCGGTGATTGGCATCGATAATGGATTCAAACAGGCGCATGAGCTTTAACTCGACTGCCCGGAAATCATGCGTTCCATTCAAGTCGCGGCCAGCGGCGGTCTTCGCTTCGGGTGCCCGATGAAGAAGTAGAGCAGCGCCCCCAGGAAATGAAGGAACACTATCGCCAGCACCCAGCCGACTTTTTCCCCGTCGCTGAGTCCTTTGTTCTGAATCGCGTCAACCAGCATCCAGATCCAGAATACCATCAACAACAATGCCAGTGGCGCCAGAATCAGCAGCGCCAGAATGAATGCCAGTCCGCCAATCGCCATGATCGCAAACATAAGTGTTTCCTCTCGTTGATTTATTTCTTGGTGGCATCGTCTTTACCCATCGCCTTCCGGATTGCCGGCACCTGTTCCAGCAATTTCTCAAACTTCACCCCGGTCAGGCTCTCGATCACCGGCGGCAACTGGCTGATGATCTGCGTCACGTCGCCGGTCAGCTTGCTGGCGCCGCCGCCGGGACCGTTGCCGCTGTTGATGATCACGATCTTCTCCGTCTTGGCGAGCGGCTCGCTGATCTTGCCGGCCACTTCCGGCAGCACCCGCATGATCATTTCGATGACCGCGGCTTCGTTGTATTGTTTGAACGACTCGGCCTTTTGCTGCATGGCCGAGGCGGTCGCCTTGCCTTGCGCCTCGATCACCGCCGCCTCGGCCAGACCGCGCGCCTTGTTCGCTTCGGCCTCGGCGATGCCCGTGGCCTTGGCCACATCGGCGTTGGCAAAACCCTTGGCTTTCGTTGCGGACGCGGCGCCGGCGGCTTCGGTTTCGAGCTGGAATTTCGTGGCGTTGGCCAGCGTCTCGACCTTGTAGCGTTCCGCATCGGCGGGTTTCTGGACGTTCGCTTCGAGCTCGCGTTGCTTGCGCAGAATTTCCTGCTGTTGCAGTTCGATCTGCTTCTGCTTTTCGATGATCTGCACCTGCACTTCCTCGGCCTTCACCAACTGTCCGGTCTTGAATTTCTGCAGGTCGTACGCGAGGTCGGCTTCGGCCTTCTTCTGGTTCACCGCGGCCTGGTATTGCGCCACGTTCGATTGGTAGTCGCGCTGCGCCTCGGCGATTTTGGTATCCGCGACAAATTTGGCTTCCTGTCCTGCCTGCGTGGCCTGGGAAGAGCGAATCATGGCGTCACGGTCGGCTTCGGCCTGGGCGATGACGGCATCGCGCTTGACCTGTGCGATGCGCGGTTTGCCCAATGCATCCAGGTAGCCCTGACTGTCACGGATGTCGCGGATCGTGAAGCTGACGATCTGCAGGCCCATGTTGGCCATGTCGCCTGCCGCCACTTCCTGGACCTTGGAGGCGAAGGCGTCGCGGTTCTGGTAGATGTCCTCCACCGTCATGGTGCCGAGGATGGCGCGCAGGTGGCCCTCGAGGGTCTGCATGGCGATGTTTTTGATGTCGTCAACCCCTTTGCTGAGGAATTGCTCCGCGGCGGTGGCAATGGAAATGTCATCGCCCTTGACCTTCACCTGAGCCACTCCATCCACGCGCACCGGCACTCCCTTGCTGGTGTAAACTTCGGGCGTCTGCACGTCGATGGTGAGCAGCTCGAGCGAGAGAATGTCCACCTTCTCGAACACCGGCCAGACGAACACGCCGCCGCCCTTGACGACGCGGAAGCCGACATCATGCGCCTGGCCGTCCGGGTCCAGGATGTGGTGTTTGCGTCCCGAAATGACCAGCACCTGGTTGGGCCCCACTTTCGTGTAGCGGCTGGCCCAGATGCCGGCGAAGATGAAGAAGACCAGCATGAGAGCCACTGCGCTCGCGATGATGGTCATCCAGGGAATGTCTCCGGCGACGGCGAGGATCGGATAGGGATTCATGGAGGAATGGGGTTGTTGGGTTGATGCTGCGCACTATTGTATTGCCTGGACGTAAAACTGGGTGCCCACCACGCGCGTGATCGTCACGGTCTGGCCGGCGGCGACCGGCACGCCCTTTTCGGAGCGGGCCGGTGCGCTGTAGCGGGAGCCGCCCTGCACGTAGGCAATTTCCCCCACCCCGTCCTGAGGAATCGGGGTGAGGATCGAGGCGGTTTGCCCGACCAGCGAGGCGACGTGCGACTCGCTGGAGCTCTGTGTTTTGTTGAACAGGGTGTTGAAGAGCCAGAAAACGGCGCCGGCGATGAGGCCGCCGCCGATGAGCGCCAGGGGTGCGCTGACCCACGGGCTCCGGGTCGCATCGATCCGGCTGAAGACCAGCCCGAACGCCCCAAAGGCCGTGACGAAACTGGCCAGCACTGTCGGGCTGAAAAAGGAGATCCCCGGCATCCCGCTGTGGTCGAATCCGGCCTCCGCATGACCGCCTGTTCCAATGCCCGAATCGTGGCCCCCAAAGAAATGTCCCGCGATGGCGCTGCCGAAGGTGAACAGGACTCCGACAACCAGACACAATGCGTAGATAATCATAAGGCCTCGCTCGGTTCGCTGGGGCTAATACAAGGTCAACTTAACAGCCGATGCAAGCATGAAACAAAATGAGGCCGTGAACCGGGTGTGAGACAAAATTCTTCAAATTGAATTTTCCGGCTTGTTTTTTCAGACGGCGGTAACTAGCTGGCTAGTCACATTCTGAATTAACCCAATAAAACATGCGCATCTCGAATCTGGCGGGCTGAAAGCCCGGCCTGTGATAGCCTGGGGTGGAGCGCGCAGCGCGGAGCCCCAGGAGAGT
>Ga0224555_1000843_pt1 | contig 46602 bp, 36 predicted proteins | sample 714S23034metaG_FD_180687 | JGI IMG/M metagenome (GOLD analysis project Ga0224555, IMG submission 180687) | Peat soil microbial communities from Stordalen Mire, Sweden - 717 S2 30-34 | ecosystem: Environmental > Terrestrial > Soil > Wetlands > Peat | place: Sweden: Norrbotten County, Stordalen...
CTCCACCTTGCGTCTCCTGTCCATCGCCCTCCCCGTCTGCTTCGCAGACAGGGTAGGCCGATCTATCGGTTAGGGTGGGGCCAAATGTAATGATCGAAGTGGGGCCACTTCAGAGTAGCGAAATCATCAGTTTTCACGTCATCCACGTGTTGCCGAACGATGCCCCGTTGAACGCTGAGTTTCCCTCTAAGCCAATCCACGTCCGACCATCGCAGCGCAAGAGCTTCGCTGATACGTAGGCCGAAGCACACGCACACAAGCGCGATAGTGTGAAATGGTTCACCCAGGTGACGGGCAAATCGTTGGAACTCCTCCACCGTCAGACTGCGCGGCTTGCTAGTCCTTTTCGATGCACCCTTGATAGTGACTAGCTCCATCGGGTTCCGCTGGGTCGGCATGTCACCGCGCCACATCGCGTACTCCCACAGAATGCGAAGCAAGCCGCGAACGGCTGCTCTGCTCCGTGGTGTCAAGCTCAGGGATTCGAGCCACAGCTCTGCCGGTCGCGCTTGCACGTCTGAGAGTGGGCACGTCCCAAACTTCGGGACGACGTGATTTCTCAGCCACGCGTTATACGATCTTCGCGTGCTGTAGCGCTTCGGCATCTTCTCGGCCCGGTACTGCTCTACCAGCGCGGCCACAGTTGGTGCGCTGGAGGGTTGAGGTTGGGGCAGTTTGGCGCGGAACACTTGAGCTGCATTCCAGGCCGCTGTCTTTGTGGCGAACCGGCCTAGCGTCTTGCTATAGCGCCGGCCCGAAGTCCACCAAAAGAACTGCCATTTTTGACTACGTTTGTCCTTAACCACACTTCCTGTTGTGCTCTTACTTTCCCGTCGCATTGAATGACTCTCCATTCTCTGCGGCAGATGGCGCGGCCATCATAGCACTGTCTAGCTCATCAGCACGGAAACGCCACGTGCAGCGCCGCGTCCCGCTCAATCGGTGACAGGGTATCTTGCCCGCCTTGGCCCATTCCAGGACGGTGCGGTGAGCCACGCGGAGATATTGGGCGGCTTCGCGGGCAGTAAGCCATGCGGTCATAAGTCGAAAACTCCATTCTGTCCGGGGCCTCCCCTCCCCGGTTAAACCTAAAACCCTTTGCGCCCTAATGCCCCGCCCGCAAGCACAAGCTCACAGCGCGTAGACGCGGCGGGATGGCATCTCAGCATGGGGTAAACGCTGTAGGGCCTCAAAACGCGCTGTTTTTTCTAACTTTCGCTTTATATTCTCACTGCATTTTTCTATCTGTTGCAAGTAAAGGCACTTGCTGGACTTTCTCAAATCGGAAAAATCTTTGTTCATGTAGAGAAATGGCTACATGCGGGCGTCATATGAATCACTGCCAAGATTCCTGAAGTCCCCCATCCCATTCATTCTATTGGAGTACCGTTGTTTGTCACGTCCATAGCTTTCGCCTTGCGTTCGCTATACTCTTTACGCTCCCGCCGCCTCACTGCCTCGCGATACTTGACCCTCACTTCGCCCGCTGTGCTGCCCACGGCTACCAGCACCCCAGCGTCATCATAGGCAGCCCACACGGTTTTGCCGGTGAGACTGATGCTCTCGCCAAAGGGCACCGTGGACGCCGGAATCTTGAGGGTGGCGGCGGGCTGATACCTGTCTGGACCGCGTTTTGAAATTCGGTTTCCGTGTTCGCCGCACCCGCGTCCTCTCATATTGACCCCCCTTCACTTCGCCGCCACGCTGCAAAGGTCATCGTTTTCTCTTTAGCGGGCAGTGCGGACAGTGCGGACACATGGTTTTCCCTCTATCCATCGTATAAATACATACAGTAGTAGTAGTTAGCGTCATGTAACTCATAGTCTATTTGGAGGTGCCCGCAGTGTCCGCAACTTTGAGCCTCACCCCGACGTAAACCCATGACTTTCCTTTTCCCCGGCTTTCTACCTGCCCACCATCCCGCCTCAGCCTCACGTACTTAATGTCCGATTGGTGCCTTAGCTCACGGAGTATCACGTCCGCTTGGCCGTCATGCCCCACCACAAGACCCGCCGCGTTCTGCCCGCGTAACCAGTCCGCAACCGCTTTCTCCATCTCCCCGGCGGGCGTCTCGGCATCAGGCGCGGCGTCCAGGCAGTCATCACGGAACTGCTTAGTAACGTCCAACTCGGAAAACAATTGGTCAGTCTCAGCCAACACACTTGCGGGTGGTCGCAGACCATTCTCAATCACGTCCGGGCAAAGCGTGATAAGCCGGTGCAGAATGCCGGGCAGTTCATCGTGTTGCAATGTGTGGTCTAACTGCCGGTCTTCACGCCCGGTAAAGTTGGCTAAAAACGGAATCATGTGAACGCGACCACGGAACGCCGGGTCAGCCGGCAGCTGTGGCCGATCATTGGTTGGTAGCAGAACTTTGTGCGTGGGCTTGAAAACTTGTTGGTCTTGCCTCATCCTCGCACCGCTGAGAGCATCTCCACCGGACATCAGTTTCAGCATAGAGGTGTTGAGATTGCCCGCCACGCTTTCAGTCACAGTGACCAATCGCTTGCCTTTCAGATTTGCGAAAGTTCGCTTCATGGCTTCGTCCCCGAATTTGGACATGGTGGTTTCGCTCGGACGAAGCGGCCAAGCAAACTTTCCATCCCCCAGAATCGCGGTCAGCATCCGTATGAGGACGCCTTTCCCGTTCCGGCCCCTGCCCCACAGAAAGAACAATGCCTGAAACGGAATGGCGGTCAAACACAGCGCACAAAGGCGGAGCAAGTAGTTGGCAAGAGCGCCGTCCCCGCAAGTAATCTCAGCGATAAATCGGTCAAACCGTGCGGTAGAGCAATTCGGGTCTGGGGCCACGTCAATGCGCTGTGAAATATAATCCTCGCGGCGCATGTCCCGCACCGCGCTGGTCCGCAAGTCGATGACGCGGCAATCGGGCAGGCCGAGCATGTATGGGTTTTGGTCAAACACTTCGGCTTTCACTGGAGGTAGGTACGGCTTCACACACCGCACCACGCCGGTAATGAAACTGGCGTCATAGAATCGCTTGCGCGAGTCCGGCCCCTTTTCCGGCTCCGGGTACTGGTCAAAAAGGCCCTTCAAATAATCCGACACCGCCCGCCACAACAGCGTGTCATCCCCCGAGATGTCCCACCGGGTTTTTACCCATTGCGCGATAGGCCGCTTTTCCAAATCATAGATGCAGACAAAATCGTGGTTGTCCCGGAGGAAGGATTCCGCCAACGTCGCGTGGGCAATGATGGGCAGCGCGCGGCTGCCAATCGTCACCGCCGCCGCCGCTGGTTCCACAAAGCTGAATTTCCTATCTGGATAACGGCGCTCCATCTCCACGCGAAACGCCGGCCAGTGGCGGCTCACGCAATGCGAATGCTTGCAGTTGAAGCCGTAGCCGCGCCCCCCGATAAAGCTGACCACCGTGTCACGCCGGGTCTCATCGCTGTGTTCATTACTCCACGGGCATTCAACCTCAACTCGCCAACCGCCCGGCACCGCCACGGGTTGAGACCGCACCACAACATCGTAACGGTCAAGGAAGCCAAGCAGTCTGGTTAGCTCCACATCATCCGCCTTTGGGACGGCTTGGACGGATAATGGCGCGGGCGTCAACGCCTGAATCTGTTGCTCCGTCACAACCGTGCCGCTTCCTTCCTCCACGATGGCAGATCGTCTCCAGGGCCGCTCATCGGAGTGCTCACCCTTGCGCGCCCAACTGCCGTACAACTTGCAAAGCCGTGAGGCGTCAAAATTGCCCGCGTCTGTCATTGGGAAGAGCTGTTTCAACCGGGCTAAGAATCTTTCGATGAGTGTCTTGCTCGCGTCATCGTTGGGCAGCTCAATGCGGTACAGCAAGTGCCAACCGTTGCCGCTATCGGCTACGACCGCCTCCGGCCACCCATGCGAGCGCAGCCATTCTCTTGTCCGGTCAGCTTGGCCACGCGCGGCCTGCTTTTCTTCCGCCGTGGAATTGGTCTTACTCTGCCGTGGCGGGTCACAGTCAATGAGCAACCAAACGCGCCTCTCAATATCGGACGCGCCCGCCGCATTGGAAGACGATTGCAGAGACGCGGGGTTGACGGGAATGCCGGACGGTAGCTTTATTGGATTCAAAGTGAAGTAGGCGGCCTTATACTGTGACGGCTCGCTCTCCACGGCGCAGAGTGCCGCGGCCCAACTGTTAAAGTAGCCCACGGCAACTCTCGTTGGGCAAAGCAAACGGACTTCGTGGACGCCAAAGAACCTCATAGCTTGCCCCGATTCTCCAGGTCAGTAATGTCTGTCGTGCATCTTCCGGGTGTGCGGTAGTGTTGCCCCCATCGCTCTTTCCTCTTCGTTTCGTTTTCCGCCAAACGCGGGATGCGCTCTTCGTTAAGACCTACAAGGACCGCCGCGCACTCAATGCCAACACTGATTTGTCCCCCGCTGTCTACATGCTCCAATGTGTGAATGAATCGGAGATTGGTGTTGCCACACGCGTGGCACTCATAAGCGACGACTACCCCGCCTCCGGTGTCCAGTTTCACGGTACAGGAGCAGCAAACGTAGACCCACTGCCCTATAGTGGCCTCCATCACTAGCTTCATGCGCGAATTTGGATAAGATTTGGGCATGACTCTCACGGACGGTATGGCCGTAACCTTTCCTCTGCAAATAGTTCGGCGTAAATACTCTCCCGTAGCTCTTCGTAGTGATGCTCAAGCCTCTCGTGGTAAAGTGCTTCAGCGTGCTCTCCCTGCTCTCCCGCGCGTTTGACATCATCACGAGCCAAACCACTCGCCTCCACAATCGCTCTTGCGTGTACTTCCTCTGCGTGACCTTCCAATCTCATAATTCTCCTTTTGTTCTCCCCACTTTAGTAACAGTTACCAATCCGCTTGCACTTGGTAGTACTTTTTCGCTTGCGCCCAAGCATCGTTGAGTTGCTGCATCCGCCGCGCGTTCCCGCCGTGATCGGGGTGCAGAAGCCGGGCGGCTGTTCGGTACGCAGCTTGCGCGGCGCTAAAAGGCAAGAGCGTTGCAAATGTAGTCAACGTGTCCGTGGTGTGCGATGTTCTTCGCAATCGGTGAGCCCTGCGCTTTGCGGCACTCGACGGCTTACCGGCTAGAGCTGCTTCATAATCCGCCACCCATCCGCGCACAGTGCGGGGCTTGTAACCGCGCTTGATAATTTCCGCTTCAAAACCGCCGTGAGCGGAAGTGAGGCGGTGTCCGCCTGAGTTTCGGTCGCTATAAAGCGAGCGCAGATCATGAAAGCACTGCCCGAGAGCAAGCCGGTTAGCAAAAGTGCCGGGAGTTAGTTCCTTAATTCGTACCCAATTGGCTTCGATGTCGAGGTCAATTTCAGTTGCTCTCTCAGTTTGCTGCGGGTCCATAATTTCGGTCCTTTTTTCGGGTAGAATAGAAAAAGCCCGAGTGTGATGCGTTAGCGCGTGTCCAATTTGGCTAACCGGCCTCGGCAGTGCTCGTAACACTGCCGGGGTCTTCGACTTTCTAATTGAATGCCGCCTTACCTCCGCTTCCTCTTTCCAACTCCTGAAACATTTCTCCGGCCTTGCGCATAGCCTTTTGCGCAGATTCCCCGATCAGGTAATGATGAGGCCAAACGACGTCCTTACCCAACTCGCGGTCACGTTGCTTAAGAAGAATTCCCATGATGAACATTTTCTCTGGCTTCTCGATTTTTCGAACACTGGCAAACAGGTCCGGTAGTCTCTTGGGGTCGGGAATGACCTGCAGGTAGACAAAGTTCTCCCTGTCCGGCGTTTCAGGAGTCACAATTACCAGCGCGGCCTGCACGTCATTTTCGAGCAGCCCCTCTGCGTGCATCGCACCTCGCAATTCGTGAAGCAGGATGCATGCTTCGTGTATAGCCACCGTTGGACTGACAATTCGGTTCTTTTGCCTCGGCCTTCCGGCTTTGAAGGCCCTTCGGACCTTCCCTGCCTTGGTCCAGGTCGCGGCCATCGGGTTGGTTTCACTCTGAATTGAGTCCAGAGGGGTTGCGACTACCGAGCCGTTTGGTTTGGTGACCCGGACGTTTTGCACTTCGACACGTCCAACCGATGCCTGGTAAGAGAAAGGTAGAATCCCGTACTGTCGTACGCCGGCGTCGGACTGTACTCGCACTCGGGCGTGTTGATAGTACGTGTAGGTGCCATCGGATTGGAAGACCACCCTGGTCGTCATTTGCTCGATGACCACACCTTCCTTCGAGAAATCACGATCGCCTGCGTCCTTCTTGGCGGGTGATTGAGCAAGACTGGGAATAGAAGAGAGGAGAATCAGAGCGATTTGAGCTTTGAGAGACGCGGGATGGGACATAAGCGCAGCTGCCATTTTACCCCTCTGGCGGAACATGAACAAACGGGAGACTCTGCTCGGTACTTCGATCAGCGAATAAGGTGTAAGTCAACTTCCGAGAGCGGAAGCTGTGAGGGTGTTGGCGAAGCATCGCCATTACACGCAATATAAAAAGGCGCCGCTCTCTTGCGTAGTGGCGCCGACTAACCGCAGTCAATGATGGCGACTCCAGCTGCTGAGGAAACAGAGCCGACCAATTACAATCCCTTGCCGAGGGGGATTCATGGCAAATCTAAGCGGGCTGGCGTCTTTTGTGTCGGAGTTGAGGGTAGAGCGAACGAATCTGGTAGATCGGCTTAGGCACGTCGATGCGGCTCTTTCAGTTCTTGGCAAGTTGAACGGTGGGAGTTCGGGGCATACTGTGTCAGCGTCGGCTCGCAGGCGGATGAGCCTCGCGCAGAAGGCACGATGGGCAAAGCGAGCCTCGAAAAACCAATCGGCTACAAGGAAACCCAAGCGCACCATGTCAGCATCAGCCCGTAGAAAAATCGCAGCTGCACAGCGGGCACGATGGGCAAAGGTCCGTGCGAAGAAAGCGACCTAGTACCTTCGGATTCGGGGAGAAACAATGATTCCTCCCACCTACAAACCGAAGAAAAAGTTTATGCAGCTTGCGATCGCGGAGGCAAAGCGCGCCCGCGACCGGGGCGACTATCCTATCGGTGCGGTCATCACGCGTCTTATTGGGAAACGGGAAGTGGTGATCGCGTCAGCCGGCAACCGGGTAAAAACTTCGGGGTCATCCATCAAGCATGTGGAGCTTGAAACCCTGAAATATGTTTCCTCCGGCTACGGTCGGTATCTACCGGATTTCGTGTTGTATTCCACACATGAACCTTGTGCGATGTGTGCGGGTGCCTGCGTCTGGTCAAAAATCGGAGCGGTGGTATTTGGCGTTTCCCAAGAAGATAACATCACAGTCAAACATGCGATAGTCCGCCGCACGTTTTCCCTCGTGGGGAACTTTACACCGCTCACGTTAAGAGTGACAAAAAGGCGCTACGGGTAAGAGCGATGGGAAAACGCCCCCTCTGCTTTACCACATCACGGACCGCAGCGCGTTTCCGTTATGCCTAATGGTATTCGTTCTAACGTTCAACCAACGCCGTGTTCTGGGCAAACGCGGGAGCGGTCTGTGGCGCGAACAATCCTGACTTCAATATCAACATCAGCAGCGCGAAGTCTCCGGTCAGTTCGCAGCCGGCGATCAGCAAGGCAATTCCACGAGCTTGGATCTGCTGCTGCACGAGGGACAGTGCGAGCGTAGCCAGCAAGCCTACGGCGACGATGAGGCCGAAGAATACCCAGGAGTAATTTCCTCTCAGCCACGTTCTTGCGGTCTCTCGCGCGGCAGGGGACCCCCGCCACATGCGCACAAGATAGATCGCCAACAAGGCGAAGTTTGCCAGTAGCAGGTACTGCTCCGCTCTCTCCATCCATTCCACGTTGGTTGTGGTATAGCCGACAAGCATACGCATGGTGAGCGAGAGAGTCAGGCCACCGAGGCTTGCGTACACGAAGATTAGCAGCGGAAGAAGTTTCGTGTTCCAGAAGGGGATGGCGGCGGAGCTGTTCATCACGAAGCCATCGTAGAACATGAGAAACGCTCCGGCCGCGATCACGACCACCTTCAAAACCGAATTCACGCCGCTCGAAAGCAGTGGGCGACCAATGAATTCGGAATACAGAAGCAACAGCCCAGAAGCTGCGAACAGGCCGTTGGCCCAGACGGCGCGCGCGATCCAGGAACGGTCGGGTCGGAGGGCCGCGCGCCAGAAACGCAAGCGACGCCCCAGATGCAGCCAGAGCGCAATAATCTTGCCCAGCACAATGATGTAACCGAGAACCATTCCGGGGAGGTACCGCGTCCAGAGTGAAAGAAGGAACAGGCTGCCGCCACTCTCTCCACAGAAAAAGGCGATTCCGATGAACCAGTCCCACCATACCTGGCGGTAGTAACCGAATGCGAAGCGGTTTGGCGCGATGCTGATGTGCTGTGTCTTCATCTTCATTACTCCTAAACGAGGTGGAATGGATACCTAAGCCGGAATCTTAGTCGTCCAGATAGAAGACACTGGGTTTGGTCTTGCATTCGGGCAAAAGCGTCCAGCCCTTTCTGTCCTGAATCAGCTTTTGGAGCTTGCCATCCGGCGCCTCGAGGTCACCGAAAATCCGAGCCTCCGCTGGGCATGTAATTACACAGGCCGGTTCGAGACCTTGATCAATGCGGCGAGCGCACAAAGTGCACTTAATCATTGTCCCTTCATCGAACTCGGCAAATTTAATGACTTCGAACGGACTTAAGCCGTGGCTACCATATCCATGCTCCAGCAATCCCGCCTCGATGAAATGGCGATTCATATAGGGACAGCCCGCGGCACAGGCGGCGCAGCCGATACATTTTTCGCGGTCTACCATGACGATGCCGTCATCGCGAATCCACGTTGCGCCGGACGGGCAGGCGCTCGCGCAGGGAGCATCGTCGCAGTGATTGCAGAGGACAGGCAGAAACGTTCGCCGCGACTTGGGGTAAGTGCCGACCTCGCGGGTGATTACTCTCGCGAAATGTACATCTTCGGGCGTACCGTTCTCCTGTTTGCAGGCGAGCGTGCAGGAGTTGCATCCGATACAGCGCTTCAGGTCAATGACCATTCCCAGTCTTGCCATGTTTTCCCCGTTAGCCTCCATGCAGGTGCCGGAGAATGGCCATTGCGACGACCTCTTCCCCGCCCTGCAAAGGCGTGTTGAGTTGCTCTGAATTCAAGCTTGTGCCGTTCACAACGATTGCGTAATTTCCAAGAAGCTTCCCGCCACATACCAGGTTGTCGTACAGGCTGCGGCCATCGCTGGTTTCGAGACTACGGAGCAAATCGGCAACCGTCGCGTGCTCGAATTCCAGTGTGCGACGACTGAAACCGAGCATCTTTCGCGTTGCTCCGAGCGCCGAAATGTTGGCTGCGGGCATGGATCCGATCTCTCCAGTTCTACCTTGTACTAATCTGGCGCTGCCGACTTTCGCCGCCGCGATTCGCTTGCTCGGCGGACGTCGGCATCCGTTCCCTGCTTAATTACTTCCACGCGCACGCGCGCCGTGGACTCCAAGCCCCCGGTTGTGTTGTCGGTGTAACGTATGGAACCAGTGAGCAGGCGGTTAAAATGACTTCCCCGCTGCTTCTGGCGGTCATTGGTCAGGAAGCAGCGCGTGATCGCGTTGCTGACTCCGAACACTTGCGGGTGAATACCTTCCACCACCTGCGCCGGGCCCTCAATGCTGCCGGCGGGGGATTGCAGCCGGATGCGGTTACCGGTAGTGATGCCCAACTGAGCAGCGGTAACCGAATTTACCAGGATGCCACCATGAACGGCGTCCTTTTCACTGACCTCCGACAGCCAGGGCATGACCAGCGTGTTGGCAAAGGTGTGTATGGCCTCTTTGAAAGTAATGGCGTAGAAAGGATACCCAGCCGCGCCGTCTTCGATCACCTGCGAGTTTTTCCAGAATGGCAGCGGCTGGTAGTTATCGAGCGGCCAGTCTTTCATTCCGATCTGCTCAAATTTCTGGCGCAGATCGTCGCCAGTCCGCTTGATGAACTCGAAATAAAACGGAATACGTAAGCTTCCGAACGGCAGATAGGTTTCTTCAGGGGTGCGATGGCGGACGGCGTGGCCGTTCTTCTTGAACCATTCCAGTCCCTTGTCGTCACCGTAGATGGAGCGGGCGTAACGGTCCACGAATTCCTCGATGCTGTAACTCTTTTCAGCGTCGAGCAGATATTTCGGTTTGGCGATGAAACCGGTGACTACGTTGAGCAGGTCGTTCCAGTCGTCGCGAAAGCCAATACGCTCTGCGATTTCGGTCAGTATCTCATAGGCGTCTTTGGTATCGCCCACCGGTTTGACCACCGGCTGGCGAAGAGAGTGGCCGGTGACGACCGGCGGTTCAAGGCAGTTCAGCAGGTAAGACTCAAGGAAAGTGTGGTCGGGCAGAAAGACGTCGGCCCACTCCGTCGATTCGGTGCGCTGGATATCGATGGCCACGACGAACTTCATGCGGGCCATGATCTTTTCAAGTTTATCCGTCTCCGGCAGATTCCACAGCGGATTCGAGTGGTACATCAGCATTGCTTCGGGGGTGTAAGTCAGGCCAAAGCGTTCGGGATTGAAAAAGGTTTCGGCATTGAGTTGGCCCGCGTCAAAGCCGAGGGGGAACCACTCCGCTAGATGGGTTGAATCGGGCGGATATTTGAACGGCGCCGCGGGATGGAGTTGGTGCGGCTCCGGTTTCACCATGCCGTCTTCGCCTTCAGAAATTAAAAAGCCGCGGTGGTCCATCGGCACGCCCAAATGTCCACCGGGAACGTCCAGGTTGCCGACGAGCATGTTGACCAGCTTGAAGGCCAGGTTGTCGAACAATCCATTAGCGTGCGATTGCGCGCCCCGATAGAAGTTGATAGCGGCGGGGCGCAAGGGGTAGGTCTTACCGCCAAGCTTAATGGTCGCGCCGATTTGAGCGGCCTCGACAAATTCTCGCGCAATGCGCCGGATGGTATCGGCGGGAACGGTTGAGACTTCCGACATCCTCTCTGGCGTGTGATCGCGGAGGAGGTCGGCCCAGACGCGGAAGCCAGTGCGCACGTTCAATCCGGAGACCTGATATTCCCCATCGAGTGCGACGTCGTCGTCTGGTGCGACCGTGTTCCAAGGCTGGGGCGCAGCCAGCTTTAGATTCCACACCATGGCGCGTCCCTCTGCGTCGCGCAAAAAATTACCGTCTCTTCGGACGAGATAGGGGGCGTTGGTTCGGTCACGCAGGAATTCGCGATCGTACTGTTTCAGTTCATGGATCAACACGTACGCCATGCCGAGGACAAAAGCGCGGTCGGTGCCAGGAATGATCGGAATCCATTCGTCAGCCTTGGCGGCGGAAACCGACCCGTATGGATCAAGCGTCACCAGCTTCATGCCGCGCATGCGGGCATCGGCCATGCGCTTGGCGCTTCCGGCTAGATGCAGGTGTGCCGAGAAACCATCGCCGGAGCCAACCTGGATCCAGTAGTTACAGTATTCGTAGTCGTTAATGCCGGCAAAGGAGCCATCGATCATGCCGTTCGTGGGGTGGTAGGAACCACCGCAGTAATTCCCGACCGAGCTGAAAAAGTTGGGAGAGCCAAACACCGCCGGCCAACCCCAGAGTAGGATGCGTTGAAAATCTCCAATCGCACACAACAGCTTGCGCGGATCGTCGGCGCGTATCTTACCCAGTTCGCGAGCGACGATTTCGTAAGCCTCGTCCCATGAAATCGGGACCCACTTCGGATCAATGCCGGGACCTTTTTGCGGATTGGTCCGCTTCATGGGCTTGAGCACACGAGTCGGATCGTAGAGCCGCGCCAGACCGGCATTCCCCTTGGGACAGAGCTTGCCGAGATTGTCCGGGTTGGTTGGGTCGCCTTCGATTTTGAGCGCGACGCCGTCGCGAACTTCCACCAGAATTCCGCAGCCGTGCAGGCACATGCCGCACGTACTCGGAATCCACTTCGACTCAGCAGGAACTGTTTGCGCCATTGCCATCGAGTACCCCCAAATGCGACCCCATAGCCGGATGTATGTGGGCCGTATGCCGATTGTATGTAGCTCCATATGCAGCGGCAGTGACGTCAATCACAGACGGCTGTGCGCCCACGCCGTGGGTGGTGATTTGTGGCCCTGCCGGAGCTGTTAGTGATCTCATACCCGGGTTACGAACCTTTTGCCGTGCCGTGCCTGCCAACTCCCGATTTGTCTCCGGTCCAGGTGAAGGCGCGGGTCGCGGATGGAAGCCCCAGAGTGGTGACGGCCAGGACCACGACGTGGTTAATCTCCTCTTCACTGAGGCCTGCCTTTCGCGCGTTACGAACCGCGGAGTGAGTGGCGCCCTCAAGCCCTGCGCCGATCGAGAGTGCGAGTTTAACGAGGCGGCGGCTGCGCTCGTCGAGCGGCCCCGCATCATGACACCGTTCTCCCAACTGTGTGAAAGCCTTCCATACATCGGGATAGAGCTTCTTGAAACGTGTGGCTGGTTTGGGTAGTTTTTGCGGCAAGTTGTACCCCTTTCCTCGGAATGAAGCACAGTTCGCGGTGAAACGCTTGGCGATCGGGTTGGCAAGCCTTGACCGCCCATATCCATTGTATTCACTCGACTACGGTCATCCCCCGAGCTGGCTCATGGTGAATTCGCTGTCCATTCCGTGTGGCGCGTGTTTTCCGGCCATGTAGCAGTACAACGCACCCACCGCTCCATCGTCGCCTGCGGCACGGCGCAACCGGACAAGGTCCAGCATAGCGGAGTCCATTAAGCAGCGTCTCAGTCGTCCCTTGGAATCCAGCCGAACGCGCTCGCAGGTACCACAGAACGGATGCGAACGGGGCGCGATCCAGCCGACTAGCATCCACTTGCCTGCCCAACGAATTCGCGTCAATTGTGCAGGTATGGCCTCAGGACTCGCGACCGGAACCATCGGCGTCTGCTGTTCTAGCCATTCCCTGACCCCATCCATAGCTACGAACTCCGAATCGCACCACTCGCGCCCGGTTCTCGTACGCATCAGTTCGATGAAGCGTGGCTCCAGTCCGCGCTCGGAGGCAAAGTCCAGCAGCTTGGTAACATCTGTTTTCCAGGTGGAGCGTCTCAGCACGGTGTTGAGCTTGAGCGGCGTCAGTCCGACTTTCAGCGCGGTGTCAATGCCCTCGAGTGTGTCGCGTAATTGTCCACCGCGCGTGAGCTCCGCAAACCGTTCCGGATCAAGCGAGTCCACGGAGACGTTGACGCGCGCCAACCCATTGGCTTTTAGTTCCCAAGCCTTGCGAGCTAATAAAGACCCGTTCGTCGTCAGAGAGACTTCGCGCACTTTCGGAATGGCGCAGAGATCGGCAATTGAGCGTTCCAACCCCGGACGCACCAAGGGTTCGCCACCAGTGATCTTCACGCGCTCGATCAACATGTGGCCTGATAACCATCTCACCATTTGAGACAATTGTTCGAGCGAGAGTAGTTCGCCCTTCGAAAACTTGGGAACGCCCTCCGCGGGCATGCAGTAACGGCAGCGGAAGTTACATCGATCCGTCACTGAGAGCCGGAGTAGACGCGTTTTCGGTACAGCCGAGGAATTGGCTGTGTTCCACGCTTTCGATTCGCGAGGCAGTTGCAGCGACTGGCTAACCACTTAGTCCCCTCTCCAACCCACAGGCAGTGCCGTTGTCGGCGAGCTTGCGTTTGGCCTCGTTGTTTGTTGTCGCATTGGAAAGGGATTTTGTTGGACGATGGATTCCGATTTCAACCGCAACCTGACTTTTAAACTCTGTTTTGCTGCCGCCCTTACTTCTTGAAATGCGGCACCGTGCCGGTTCGATCGTCATCCCAACACTCAAGCATGACGTGCTTGCAGCTGATTGTGAACCGTAGAATCCAGTGATCAGCATGTTGGTCCGGTCTCCACTTGGCTTCCGCAATGTGCCGCGATTTCTCCCCTGCCGAATACCGGCGCATTCATCTAATTAATCAAGTGCCAATGTTGGCGAGCGCGGCGGAGCTGTCTTCGCGAACCGCCAGATCCAGATTTTTCTCCAGGAACCGTAGCACGATTTTTACGTCGTCGAGCGTATTGTAAACATGAAACGACACTCGCAACCCGTCCATGCGGGTGGAAACGATGATTCCATCGGCCGCCAACTTCCGCATGACCGCATCGGCATCCTTCATCTGCAGAACGACCAGTGGCCCGTCGCTGTTAAGCGGCGTTTTCGATTTAATTCCAAGGTTCCGGGCACCCTGAAGATAGGCCTGGGTCAAGGCCCGAACGTGGGAGGCGATTTTGGCCGGGCCTATATCGGTCAGCAGATCGAGTGACGCCAGCACGGCATAGGACTGCGGTACCGGGGGCGATCCTGCCTCGAAACGCCTGGCACTGGCCGCTGGATCGTAGTGTTTGGCGTCGAACGCGAACGGGTGGTTCTGCGCAAACCATCCGGTCACTGTGGGAGTAAGCGATTCGATCAAATCGCGGCGAACATACAGGAAGGCGATTCCCGAGGGAGCAAGCAGGTACTTGAGCGCGCCGGTCACGTAGAAGTCGAGGTCGAGGCCCTTAACGTCGACGGGGCGCGTTCCGCAATCTTGATAGTCGTCAAGCATGACGAGCGCACCCTTCTCGTGGGCTAGCTTCGCGATGGTCATTGCATCGGAGCGAAATCCATTCTTGAAGCAGACATGGGTCAGCGGAACTATGAGCGTCTGTTCGTCGACATGCTGTGCATATTTGTCGGTGGGAAGAGAGTTCCCGTCGGCGTCCAGAAACTGAATTTCCGCGCCCCGGCGCGCTTGTGCGAGCCAGATCTGCCCCATGGTAGGAAATTCGAATTCCCCCATGATCACCTTCCGCCGCGTTCGGAAATCAAGGGCGCTGGCAACAGAATTGATGCCGGCGGAGGCCGAAGCGACGATGGCAACCTCATCGGCGTGGGCTCCGATGAATTTCGCAAAGGCCGCGCGCGCTGCCTCGTATTTTTCCACCCACAGATCCCAGGGCGAGCCGAAATCATGCCAGTGCTGGGTGTGGTCTTGCAGAGAAGCTTCTATCGAGTCGCTGAGAGCGCCTTGAGAACACGAATTCAGATAGATCTTGTTTCTAAAGATCGCAAACTGCGAACGGATAGATTGCACTTCAAGGTCGCTTAACATGTTGGCTTCCTTCTCGGAACTTCAATTCATTCCGCGGGCAACCCGCGGAAGGCAACTCTGTGATGAAACGGTAGCGTGGGCTCGAACCCGCACTACCGCTTCACGGACCAATCGACCGATCCTAGAATATTAGTTTCAAATTCAACTGAAATTCCCGCTGCGCACCCATGCCGAAATGCGAGTCGTTATTGACGGCGTCGGCTGTTCCGGTGACATACTCAGCACCATAAACGGAGGAAGGATTGCCGAAATTGGCGTGGTTCAGGAAATTGAATGCGTCGGCCCTGAACTCCATCTTGAAGCGCTCCCCGATCGGAAAGCGCTTTGCAATCGAGCTATCCCACTGCGCCAGCCAGGGTCCGGGCAGGCTATTGCGGGAGCATGTTCCGAAAGTGCCAAAAGCGGGTTCCGAGTACCCGCTCACGACCGCGGGAATGGCGAAGTTCTTGTACTGTGTCACGATCGGACCAGTGCAGTCGGGAACGTCATGCAGTTCACCGGTACCGCTGATATCGTCGTAGGTTAGTACCGGCAACGCCATCGAATTGTGCCAACTGACCACACCAGACAATTGCCAGTCGTTGACTAGTTGGCCCATTGCCGCGCGGTGCGTGAATTTCGGCAGCGCATAGACATACGAGACGCTTATGGCCTGGGGCACGTCAAACTCGGAATCGGCATAGTTGAGTCGAGGGTTTCGGGAATCTTTTGGCACGAACCCGCTGGTGCCATAAAAGTCCATGGTCTCCGAAGCTTCATCAATCGCGTGCGACCAGGTGTAGCCAAACTGCATGGTCAAGCCGTGATATTGCTTCGACTTGAGTACGACTTGCAGTGCGTTATAGGAGGAATTATTCATCGAACTGATCATATTGATCTGTCCGAACTGCGGAAATTGGCTGTAGAAGGGGCGCGCCGTCTGTTCGGCGGCGGCGTTGGGTTGGCCCGGAGGCGGTTCATTGATGTCGGGAAGCCCAAGAATGTGAGTTCCCTTCGTCCCGACATAGCCGATTTGCAGCATAAGGTCGGGCGCCAGTGCCTGCTCGAGAGTCAGATTCCAGCTCTGAACATAGGGCGGCTTGAGATTGGGTTGTATCCCAATCAGGTTAAACGGAGGCGTGGGAACGCCACTGGTGCTGAAAATGGGAACATTGGGTTCGATTGGAGTGGAGGCCAGAGGCGCAGAGAAGACACCCCGGCCATTGACGGGATTGGTCGCGAGCCCCGGGTTTTTGTTGGTGAAGTTGAAGGTTTGTCCGACCAGCACGTCCAAGGGGCTCTCGACGTAGTAAAGGCCGTAGCCCGCCCGAATGACTGTATCCAATCCATTATGCGAGAAAGGAGAATAGGTAATTGCCACGCGGGGGGAGAAGTTATGCCAGTCGCTTTGGTAGATGTTTCCGTTTATTGGAACCAAGCCCAGAGTCGGCGAAAAATTGGAAAAGCGTCCCTTGTCTTCCTGCGGAACGCCCAAGAAATCCCACCGCAGACCAGCCAGCACAGTGAGTTTGTGAGTCAATTGATAAGTGTCGTTGACATAGAGTCCCATCACATTCTGGTGCAAGTCGAAACGCGTGCCGCCGCGTGCAATGTTGGTGCTATTGGGATCGGGAAGTCCCGCCAGCAGATCGACCAGATCCGCGACCCGGCCGGGTCCTCCGGCCAGCCCGTTTCCTTCTTGCGAACCATCAAAGCTCAGGATTCCGCGGAAATTGCTGTCGTTGAACCCAAAGACCTTGTTGAATTCCCAGTCAAATCCAACCTGAATATTGTGTTTCCCGTGGGTATGGGTCGCGTCGTCATTTACCTGAAAGGTTTCGCTGGTGCGTCCCCGAGGATAGCTCGGATTGGTTCCCAGGTTCTCGTAAACCCCGGCGCCCAGGTCGATTTCAGGAAGGCCGTAATCAACTGGGGCAGCCCCGGTAACCAACCCAAGCGAGCTGGGATTGAAAGAGCCATCGGCGGGGGTGAAAAGGTAGCGGATATGGTTGTAGGAGACGCGAAATACATTGACAAAGTTGGTTGAAAACGTGTGATTTTCGCTGACCGCCATGTTCTGCGGGCGGACCGGCGTGACTCCATAAAATTGCTGCAATTGCGAGCCGCCGCCCGGTGAATCGCTGCCCTGGGGAAAGGCATCTTTGCCGTTGCCAAAGATGTAGCGGCCGGTGACCAGATCGTTCGCTCCCAGATGCTGATCGATCTTGACCGAGAAATTGTCCGGGCTCTGGCTTCCCACGCCGCTGAGGGCGAACTGGCCGGAGTGCGGTGCGTACAGGCCGAGGATGGTCTGGCCGAGCGCATTGGGCGTCACGCCAATACTCGCCAGCAGACCCGTGGCTGTTTGAATGTCGGCGCTCGAGGGCGCAAATGCGGTGGTGGAACTGCCCAGCACGCTGCGGCTGCCGTCATACGAGCCAAAAAAGAAAGTCTTGTCCTTAATGATCGGCCCGCCAATGCTGACACCGTATTCGTTCCAGATGAAGTGCGCCTTAGGCGCGCCGCTGAGATTTTCGAAGAAGTTGTGCGCGGTCAGCGAAGCATCGCGGTGCTGCTCATAGACCGTGCCGTGAAACGCATTCGTGCCGCTTTTCAATACAATATTGACGGCGCCCGCGCCGGCGGCCACGTCGGCAGCGCCCCCCGTCGTCACGCTCACATCAGAAATCGCATCCGGTGGCACCCGCGTAGCGGCCGTGTAGGAGTTGCCCCCTTGGTTCATGGCACAGTTGTACCGGTAGGCGTCCATGTTGAGCGAACCGTCGATATTAAAGGAGACGGAGCGGCTGGGTGAGCCATTGATGGCGACTTGGGTAAAGGTGTAGTCCGTGTTCGTTGACACCCCTGGTAGCAAGAAGGCATAGCGCGTGTAATCGCCGTTGCCCATGGGCAACTGCTCGACTTCCTCCGCGATAAAATCGCCGCCCACGATATTGGTTTGCGTTTGGACTAGCGGCGCCGCCCCCGTGACCTCTACTTTCGTGTTGACCGAGCCCGGCGAGAGAACAGCTGGAATCTCGTTGACCCGCTCAATGGCGGTGACGATGCCCGTTTGAACGTAGGTCTTAAAGCCTTCTTTGGTGATGGTGAGCGAAAACGTATCGAGCGGCAAACTCGCAAAATTGAATAACCCCGTGGCATCGGTAATCAACGAGCGCTCGAGGTGAATTTCCGGCGAGCTGAGTTTCACCTCCGCGCCCTCCACCACGGCGCCCGAGGCGTCCATGACCGTTCCCGTAACCCGGCCGGGGAAACTCTGGGCGCTCAGGGTGAAGGAAAGGACGAGCACCGCAATCCCCGCGAATAAGCTAAGAAGGCTGAATCTAACATGAGACATAACTACCTCCAAGAGCACTGCGTGGTTAGGACCCAGAATCGTACATTGTACGCAACTGGAATGTCAACAAAATATTTGCAATATACCAAACATATGCAACCGGTTATTGAAGGAACGAAGCAACACAAATCAGACAAATAGCGGATCGCCCGCGTGGCCCAGGTGTCACGTAGCGCGCACAAGAGACGAGAAATAGGCCTCCGTGCCTGAGCCAGCGTCTGCTGCAAGTGCTCGACCGGACTTTTCAAGGAATCGGCGGAATTCGCGTGGCGGTTCATAAGGGCAATACTGCGGAAGACGTGGATGCTCGAGGTCACGCGCACCTTCATGTCCCGAATAACCGGAAATCTCAGTTCGCGCACTTAAGAAGCGGCCAGTTCTATCCGCCCGGACCGGCCGCTACGCGATGATCCTACTTTTCGCCGGCTGCGGTTTCGTTGTTCACCCGTTTTGCGGCTCCGTTTCTGCGGCACGATTTCCAGTACATCAGCGACATCGCTGCCAGAAATGGCAAAAACGCCAGAACGGCATACTGCAAGCCGTCCACGTAAAATGTACTGGCCGTGATGCCTACCAAGGCTGCGATGCCCAGCCAATCGGAATATGGAGAAAAGGCTAGTCGCATCGGGAGGCGGGCATCGTCTGCAGCACTAAGAGACTTTCGAAAGCGAACGTGGCTGAGAAGAATGACAGACCACACAAAGAACATGCCGGCTACGGCTACTCCGTAGAGCATCAAGAACGCTCGAGCCGGTGCATAGATGGCCAGTAAGATTGCGGCGCCCATCCCAGCTGTAGAAACGCCGAGAGCGCGATGAGGCACTCCATTCTTACTTAAGCTGCCCACCCACGCCGGCGCATACCCGCCGCGAGAAAGGGAATAAAGCATCCGCGAGGTCAAGTAAAGGTCGCTATTGCAACTGGAGAGCGCCGCGATGATCACGACCAGGTTCATGATAGTCGCGGCGTATGGGATTCCTACTCCTGAAAAGGCCCTGACAAATGGGCTCCCTGTGATTCCGGTTGCGCTCCCAATCCGATCCCACGGGGTCATCGCAAGCATGGCGATGATCGCGAGGACATAGAAGAAAATAAGACGGAATACAATGGTGCGCATCGCCCGCGGGATCGAGCGCTCGGGATCCTGCGCTTCTCCCGCGGTCACCGCGACGATTTCAACTCCCATATAGCTGGTCAGCACGAGGGTGAGCGCGAGCCAAACGCCCTTCATGCCGTACGGCATGAATCCGCCGTGCGCTACCAGGTTCGAAAGGCCTAGCGCGGGCCTTGGCCCTATGCCAAAAATCAACGCCGCGCCAACCGCAATAAATAGGAGAATCGCCGTGACCTTGATCAGAGCGCACCAATATTGAAATTCTCCGAACCGTCCAACTTGTAGTGAGTTGATGGCAACGAGACAAATCGAGGCGCTCACTACCCAAAACCACTGCGGCACCTGAGGAAACCAAAATCCAAAGTAAATCGCCACCGCCGTGACTTCCGCTCCAATAGCAATAACCTGGACAAGCCCGTAGGTTGCACGCACCGCGAAACCGGCCCAGGAACTGAGATAGGTTTCGGCATAAACACCGAAAGAACCGGCTACCGGATGAATCACCGCCATTTCTGCCAGCGAATAGGCGACAATCATCGTGATGACCGCCCCGAACAGATACGTGATGATGACTGCGGGTCCGGCGAGCCGTATGGTGACGCTGCTGCCCAGGAATAGACCAACTCCGATCGCCCCACCAATCGCAAGCATGGTGAGCTGTCGTTGAGTTAACCTGCGCTGAAGGCCGTCGCCTTGCGGTAAACCGCTCTCCGACTCTGCGGTCGCCGCTGCAGTTGTGTGAGGATGAGCTAGGTCTGCAATCTCAGCCATGGCGATTCAACTCCAGAAGGGCATTTCCGAAGCGGTGAATCTCTTCCACAGTGTTGTAATGCACGAGGGAAAGTCGAACTGCGCCCGTCTCCAGGGTCAAACCCAGCCGCTTCATCAAACGAGGGGAATACATGTGCCCGTCGCGAATGCCAATTCCGACGCCTGCCAGTTTCTCGGCAACGACCGACGGCAGGATTGTTCCTAAATTGAAGCAGAACGTCGGAACACGCTCGTGCACTCGCTGCTCCTCACGAATGCCGTAGATGGTCGCTCCCGCTTCCTTCAAGACATGGAACAGTTCGAGCGACAGCGATGCTTCGTACGCGCGCACTGCGGTCATCGCATTCACGATGTTGCTCCGTCTGGAGCCGGCAGCCCCGACTTTCGAGGTTTGGGGCAGGGAGGCACCGAGCGTCTCCAAGTACCTCACCGCCGCGTCCATGCCCGCTACGTTCTCATAAATAAAGGTACCGGCCTCAATTTTGCCCGGCGGTTCGTCGGGAATAAAATCCTCTCGGAAAGTCGGCAGACTTTTCAAAAGCTCGCGGCGTCCCCAGAGAAAGCCCATATGTGGCGAGAATATTTTGTAGCCGGAACACACCAGGTAATCGCAATCAAATGCTTGCACATCAATTAGGCCGTGGGGCGCGTAGTGGACACAATCGAGAAAAATTTCGGCGCCAGCTTGATGTGCAAGTTGAGCGGCTGCGGCCACATCCACCACAGAACCAATCGCGTTCGAAGTGACCGTACAGGCTACCAATCGGGTTCGTGGAGATAGGAGCGGCTTCAAGTCCTCAGGGTGTAAGTTCCCATCGTCCCGCATCTTCCACCAAACAAACTTGATGCCCTCTTTGGCGAGCGCCAGCCAAGTGCCGACGTTTGCCTCATGGTCCATGTCGGTGACGATGATTTCATCGCGCTTGTTCGGCATTTGTCCAATCGCGAGGCTTGTCATGCGGATGAATGAAGTTGCATTCATTCCAAAAGCGATCTCGCTCGGATGCCGCGCGTTGATGAGGACGGCCACACTCTCACGCGCGCGCGCGATAGTCGCGTCCACTGCCATGCTCTTAGCGTAACGCCCGCCCCTCTGCACATTGTTCTCGAGCAAATGCTTATGGACAGCATCGAAAACAACCTTGGGTATCTGCGCTCCCGCTGCATTATCAAAGAAGATGAAATTGTCACCGCAGTTTAGGGCTGGAAAACGATCGCGAACCGCGTTAACGGGGAATTGCGCAGGCCCTGTTTCTACTTCCGCAATCACAGATGATGTATTCAATTTGTCCTCCGCTTGCTATCGCCGAAGCGTACCACTATGCTCCCGCACGCTGCATGTCACAAGAATATTACATATATACCATAAATATACAAATAAAAAATGCACGCCATTTCACGTTCGAGGCGGCGCTCGTCGCGCAGCGAATGATTCCGCATCGGAGCCAAAGGATTCAACTGGGCAACCCAGCAACTGCGTCAGCGGAGGAATCAGGTCTTCCCTTCCATAGGGAAACGTTGGCCCAAAAGCCCAAGCAGATATTTGCCAAGCAGACACTTGAAGGTACCTGCAAACTAGAGAAATCAACATCCCATCATGACGCCTGAAGGACGCATGCCGCAGTTTTGGACTCAACGAGCATCACAAGTGTCGTAAGCCCTGCGTCAGACGTGTGTCATGGTGGCGTGCTGAAACTCTTCCACCGCATTCAGCAAATGGTCGAGGTCCCCTCTTGAATTGAAGAAATGGCAGGAAACGCGGACGCCACCCACGTGCGATGTATAGCGCACGGCAACCAGAATCTTACGGTCCAGTAGGTATTCCATCATGACGACGTTGTCGGCGGGCGAACCTACACTGAAGGTGACAATCCCCGATCGGTACTTGCGCTCAGTTGGTGTAACAACGTTGATGCCGAGGATTTTTAGGCCGTCGATCAGGTAGTCGGTGAGTTGGTAGATGTGCTGGGCGATGAGGTCAGGGCCCAATTCCTGGATCATCTGCAGCGACGCAGCCAGCCCCGCGGCTCCCGGATAGTTGGCAGTGCCGCCCATTTCGAAGCGCCGAGCTTCGTTGACGAACTTGTATTCGCGCACGGGCGTGATAGACGGCGTCTGAAAATACGCTCCCCATCCACCTTCCGGGGGCTCAACGCTCATGTAGCCGGCCATCGGCGCTTTCAAGCGCGACATGACTTCACGATTGATGTAAAGAAGTCCCGTCCCGAAAGGTGCGTTTAACCACTTATGACCGCCGCATGCGAGGAAATCCACAGGCGTTCTCTGAACGTCGACCGGGATGGCTCCGAGTTGCTGGATTACGTCCACCACGAACCAGATCTTTCGCTCACGACAAATCCGACTGAGGGCCTCCAGGTCACAACGGAATCCATTGCTCCATTGCACCGAACTGATAGCCACCACGCGGGTCGTGGGGCGAATGTGGTCGGCAACATCCTCGGGCAGGATTATGCCGTTGCGGTTATGCACGACATCGATCTCAATCCCCGCTCTTTCCCGCATTTGCACCCACGGCAATGCCACCTCAAGGAACTCCAAGTCGCACAAGAGAACGCGATCTCCGGGTTGCAGAGGAATAGCGTTGGCCACGATGCTCAACCCGTGCGAGGTGCTCTCCACCAGCGCGATTTCGTCTTCGTGCGCACCTATGAGGCGAGCCGCGCGCGCGCGCGCGACGTTGCGAATCTCATCCATGGCGATATGATGCAAGGTCGAAGATCGCTCAGGGCACCACAAGGCGTTTTGGAGGAAGTCCTCAACGGCTCGGGCCGACTCCCGTGGTGCAAGACTGACGCAGGCAGCGTCAAGAAAGACCTTGTCTTCCATGGCGGGAAAATGTTCACGGGCAGTAGCGAGGTCCACTTGAGCCTCCTAATTTAGAGTGGGCGAGGGCCAGCCATGCGCTAGGCTCGGATCGCGAAAGGCACGCGGTGACCCATCCTTGGACGCGGGCGACCTTCGCCACGCTCTGGATGTATATGACCGCGTCCAATAGCCTCCGGTTCGTCGATGGGAGAAGGCTATATTAGCGACTTAGGTATGTCAAGATGTGTTACTGTGGTATACTAACTATCAAACGACGTCGCAGCATCTTCGTCTTGTCACAAATACTAATAAAGAGCGAGGTACTACGATGAGCCAAAAGAGCAGTGCCGCGACTCCCCACAAACTCCGTCGCAATGCTGCCAACGGGAAGGCAGAATTGGTCCTCCCCCGTGCTGACGTGAACCCTCCCTCGACTCTGGCAGAGCGGGTTTATCGCCTTCTGAAGCGAGATATCATTCGTGGCGCCTTGCAACCTGGCGAGGCCCTCAATGAAAAGGTGCTGGCTGCACGTTACCAGGGCAGCCGCACCCCAGTGCGCGAGGCCATTATGCGGCTGCAGCAGGACAACCTTGTACGCATCATCGCCAACAAAGGCTACTTTGTCGCCCAGCTGACCATCCAAGAGCTCAACGAGATCTACGAATTCAGGACGGAGGTGGAATCCCTGTGCGCGGCATTAGCGGCCCGGCGCTGGAGCGACGAGGCCTTGTTCAAGAAACTATCAGAGGAGGCCAATATAAAGTACCGGACAGAGGACCGCGCCAGCTACATGCATTTCATTGAGGTTGATACCGATTTCCATGTTGGCATCGCCCAGCTCACCCGCAACCGCCTGCTGGTTCGCGCCGTCGCCGATTCGCGCTGCCAGCATGAACGAATCATGTTTGCCGCCATCGGCATCGACTACTACGGTGAGGTTCCGTCTCGTGAGCACCAGGAGATCCTCGGTGCCATCGCGCGTCGGGAGCCCGAACTCGCTGCGAATCTGATGCGAAGCCACATAGCCGGATCCAAGGACAAAGTGCTGCAGTTGGCCAGCGGTTGCTGAAGCCCAACTTGGCTCAGAACGCATTGATTCCCGTTACGCTTGAGCCAATGATCAGGGTGTGCATCTCGTGCGTGCCCGCGTAGGTTTTCGCCGACTCCGGTTTCATCAGGGTGGCGCATGATCTGGTAGTCATCGGCCACGCCTTTTGCGCCTAGAACGTCGGCGCGACAAGCGAGCGGATTCCAGCGCCATCTTTCAGGCGTTCCGATCTGAATGTGATGACGTTCTCGGCGGGCTTCTGCCGCTAGCACCAAGCCCCTTCCTTATTGACACCAGGGAGTCTTCGCGATACAGTGACACACAATTAGTCGCATCTGACTAACTGTTCCCGCTCGATTATTGGTCGTGGGGGCCAATCTTTCTGAGAGAAAACAGGCAGCTGGGACATAACTGTCCGGATTCATCTTTTCAGACGCATTTATCCCGCTTGAGGCGAGGACTGCGTTTTTCGGCGAGCTTGTGCATCGCTGTGGTCAATCTATTCTCGCTTTGTCTGTGGAGCGCGGATCATCCTCCGAACGTCTCCTATCTGCTCAAACATGCAGCCAGTGGAGACATCGAAGCACAATTCAAGCTTGGAGTTGCATTCCAGACTGGTAGCGGGGTCAGGCAAGACTTCGCTCAGGCCGCTTACTGGTACCAGAAGGCGGCCGATAGCGGCAGCTCCGGCGCCCAAACCAACTTGGGAAACTTGTATGCCGAAGGCAAAGGTGTGGCGCGGGACGAAGCCATGGCGCTGAAGTGGTTCTTGCGCGCCGCCACCCAAGGTGATCCCGGGGCCGAGATCAGTCTCGGATGCATGTACGTCAATCGCAAAGGAGATTTGCGGCCCGACTACAGCGAGGCAGCTCGCTGGTTCGGAAAGGCGGCTGCACAGCACGTCCCGAGTGGGCAGGCGAATCTGGCCACCCTTTACACCTTGGGCTTGGGTGTGCCACACGACCCTGCCAAGGCCGCCAAGCTCTACCTCGCGGCAGCCAAGCAGGGCGATCTGTACTCCCAGACCATGATCGCCTGGATGTTCCAAGACGGGATTGGCCTCCGCCGGGACTTGTCGGAATCGCTAAAGTGGAATCACGTCGCCGCGCAACACGGTTATCCGCGGGCCTTTAACAATCTAGGATATCTCTATGAACATGGCCTTGGGGTTTCTGCCGACGCGGCACAAGCCGCCAAGTTGTATCGCCAAGCCGCCGAGCTTGGACTTCCCGAGGCCCAGCGCAAGTTGGCGCTTATGTATTCGGAGGGGAGCGGTGTTCCCAAGGACAACGGGGAAGCGCAACGATGGTTGACGAAGGCCTCCGCTGAAGGAGTGCAGAACAGCCGCGAGGTTGCCAAATCAGGCGGCGAAATCCCGATTAGCGCCTCGACCCTTGGGGATGCGATCACCGGCGAAGCGCACTGACTCTCCAATCATGTCCAGGAATCGAGACGTTTTCGTTAAGTACCCTAAACGCGCTCGGCCCTAGCGGGCCGCCATGAACGAATCGGCAAAGCAGAACCAGGTGTTGGGGGAAATGTCACATCACAGCAGGTAAGCCTCCTGTTAGGCGACCAGAATCGATGACCCGGCTGCCGCGGGTATTTTCGGGGTTACCCACCGTCTCTCTCTTCAGCATGTTCGTTCATCGTGGGGATGATTGAACGTCGAACCCATACTTCCTCAGAATCTCCGCGACTTCAGTGGTTTTGATAAATGATAAAAGCTGCTTTGCCGTTTCCTTATTCTTTCACGAGTTAAGGATGACACACGCCTGCTCGATGGGCGGATATTCACCAACCGGAATCTCAACGAACCGCCCTTTGTCTTTCATGTTCGGAGACCAAGCGAGAGACAAAGCCACCATTCCCACATCAGCCGATCCCGACATGACGAAGGAAGCAGTCTGAGAGATGTTTTCGCCCAGAACAAATTTGTCGTTCACTTTGTCACCTTGTCCAACAAAAGAACGAGAGAATCGACTTGACTCCGACCGGCCTTCTCATGGAAGGCGTGGCTGTTGAAAAACTCCCGTTCTGCCTCAAACCGCCAAAACTGGGGGGATGGAAAATGTCTACCCGCGTCGAGAACTGTCGTGCATGCGTACAACATCACGACTAAGGAAATGAGGACTATGACGCAGGTTGGAAGGTGCTTGTTCCACTCCCGTGCCGTTTCCGTGCCGTTAACACCGAACTAGACCGAATTAGCCGCGATAGATGCCATCTGCCGCGATCTAAGTTGTTGTAACTACATTGTCACGCGGATTCGACTCACACACGCTTCCGCCAGTTTTCAGCGCGTGCGTAACCTCACTTTCTGTAAATCATTCCGCCCTTCATCACGAACGATACATTCTGCACCGCACTGATGTCCTGCAAGGGATCGCCGGAAACCGCGATGATATCGGCTAGATAACCCGGCTCCAACAAGCCAATCTGTCCATCCCAACCCAGCAGCTTCGAGCCATTGAGCAGATCCGCCTGCAGCACCGCCAGCGGCGACATCCCGTACTTCACCATCAGCACAAACTCCCGTGCCTGCGTCCCGTGAGGAAACGGTCCCACGTCAGAGCCCACCGCCATTGGAACTCCCGCCGCCACCTGCTTGCGAAATTCCTGCTGGTGTAAATCCAGCATCGTGCGCTCCCGCGCTGCGAGCGCAGGAGTGTCCGCATGATCGGCAAAATACTCGAAGATGGTGAAGGTTGGCACGGCGAAAATCTGCTTTTCGCGCATCAGTCGCATCGTTTCATCGCTCAGTTGGTTAGCATGGTCAATCGATGCGACTCCCGCTTGCGCCGCAAACAGCGTACCCGGTTCGCCGGTGGCATGCACCACAACGCGCTTGCCCGATCGCGCGGCTTCCTGCACCGCGGCACTCAGTTCCGCTTCGCTATATTGATAAATCGTGGAGAACTGGCCACTGCGCACAGTGTCTGGGCCAGTCTCATAAATCTTAATGAAGTCCGCGCCTTCCTTAAACTGTTGGCGCATGACCGCCACCAACTCGGCAGCATTGTTCGCGTAATCGGCGTTGGGCAGGACATGTTGCGCCGGGTTGTAGCCGATAGCGTCTTCGTGTCCGCCGAGGATATTGATGGCATTGCCGCTGATGCGCAACCGCGGCCCCGGAACCAGTCCATCATTAATCGCGTTGCGAACCGCTGTATCGGCGGAGCCCGCGCCTTCGGTTCCCATGTCTCGTTCCGCGGTGAAGCCCGCCATCAAATCGTCCCGAGCCGCCAGCAACGCCGTGATCGTACGCTGCGGCACGGATTCCTGCACCGTCTGCAGATCCTCCGCGCCCGGATGCAGAAACAGGTGCACGTGCGCGTCGATCAGGCCAGGCAATAGAGTGCGGTCTCCCAGATCAATCACCTCCGCACCCGCCGGACGCTTCACCGACGGGCCCACTTCCACAATGCGTTCTCCTTCCACCAGCACTTCGCCCGGCTTCACCATGCGTCCGCTCTTCACCTCCAGCAGACGGGCGGCGTGTAGCACGATCGCGTGCGGCACGATAGGCTGCGGCGGTGCCGCCGCGCTCTGGCCCGCAGCGCTTGCCAGGAACCCGAGCAGCAGAAGTGAAGCTGACACAGAAACACATCGCAGTTTGGTCATGATTACCCTCGGTCGTCGTCCTCGATCCAGCCTTAGCTCTTTCATAAACATCTTCGTGTTTTCGAACAAACGAGTATAGTCCGGCTTACCGATGGATGACGCTATCCGGCAATTTCGGTCACGAACAGAATGGCATAGTCCGGGTTCTGGTCGAGTTAACGGGCTAACCGAATCTATGGGAGGCGTTTGCCCGTGCCTCATTGAGTCCTCGGAAGGTGGAATCATAGTGGCCACTCTCAGCCGCAAAGCGCAGAGGCTTCACGTTTTCGACGCAGATTTCAACCGCTGTGGGCTGGGTCTTCAGGATATCCATCGCCTCCGCAATGAACTTGCCCAGCGGCATCGCACGAGGGTCGGAGGCCCCGTTCAGAAGGTCCGTGGCGACATAGGGAGGGATGAGTTCCAGAACCTCTGTCGTAGACGCCCGCAGCTGATAGCGGAGCGATTGCGTATACGAGTGAATGGCGGCCTTGGTCGCGCAATAAGTGGGAGTTGGGGCCATCGGAACAAAGGCCAGCCCGGACGAGACGTTCATGATGGCGGAGCGAGGCTGCTTTCGCAGCAGCGGCAGAAGCGCCGCGGTAAGACGGATGGGGCCGAGCAGATTAGTGGCGATGGTGGATTCCGCGTCGGCGAGATTGTACGGTTGGGCCTGCAGGTTCTCAAGCCGCATGATACCCGCATTGTTGATGAGGACGTTTAGCGCCGGGTAACGCGTTGCCATCTGAACCGCAAACGAGCGGATGTTGGCGGGGTCTTCGATGTCGAGCGTAAGGGAGGTCATACCGAGGTTCGCAGCGGTGGTCTCGTCGAGTGCCTGCTTGCGCCGGCCAGCGATGATGACCTGGTTTCCGAAGGCTTGGAAGGCTTCCGCCAGGCCACGGCCAATGCCGGAACCGCCGCCCGTGATCAGGATTGTGTTGCCAGTAGTCTTCATCGTGATTGTCTACTCCTTGTTTCCCGAAACCTGAGTCGCCGGTCTCTTCCGTATGCGCTATTTTGCCGGGGATTCCTCGAGGCCGCGGTACTTCAACATCGCCTTGGTGTTGGGCGGAGCCCCGCGCCAGGCCTCATACATTTTGGCGAGGTCCTCGGTGTTGCCGCGAGACAGGACCATCTGGCGGAAGCGGTCGCCGTTGGCGCGGGTGAGCCCATCGTGTTCGACGAACCATTGGTAGCCGTCGTCGGCGAGCATCTGGGTCCAGAGATAGGCATAGTAACCGGCGCTGTAGCCGGCGCTTCCCCAGATGTGGCTGAAGTAGGTGGAGCGATAGCGGGGCGGGACGTAGCTGACGTTAAGGTGAGTCTTTTCGAGCGCCTGCTTCTCGAACTCATCGGGGTTCTGGAGCGGAGCGGTGGGAGGCAGCGAGTGCCACTGCATGTCGAGTTCGGCCGCGGCCAGCAGTTCGGTCATGTCGTAGCCCTTGTTGAAAGTCTCGGCCTTCCTGATTCGCGCGGCGAGTTCCTCTGGTATGGGGGCGCCGGTTTTGTAGTGCTTCGCGTAATGAGCAAAGATCGCGGGATAGATGGCCCAGTGCTCGTTGAATTGCGAGGGGAATTCGACGAAATCGCGAGCCGTTGAGGTACCGGCGAGAGTGGGGTACTCGGCGTCGGAGAACATGCCGTGCAGGGCATGTCCAAACTCGTGGAACATGGTGATGACGTCGGTGAAGCTGATCAGCGCGGGTTCGCCCTCGGCTGGCTTGGGCAGGTTGGCGACGTTGTAAACGACCGGGAGTGTCCCCCTCAGGCGGGATTGGCCGACGAATTCCGACATCCACGCTCCGCCGTTCTTGTTGTCGCGCTTGAAATAGTCGCAGTAGAACAGGGCGAGGTGTTTACCGTTGGCGTCGAAGACTTCGAACACCCGTACATCCGGATGGTAGACAGGGATGTCGTGCCGCTCTTTGAAAGTGAGGCCGTAGAGCTGATTAGCCGCGTAGAAGACACCATTCTGCAGCACGTTGTTGAGCTCAAAGTAGGGCTTTACCTGCGCATCGTCGATGTCGTAGCGAGCTTTGCGGACTTGCTCAGCATAGAAATTCCAGTCGTAGGCCTGGACCTGGAATCCACCGTGCTGGGCGTTAATGACCGCCTGGATGTCTTTGGCTTCGCGCCCGGCCTGTGCGGTTGCGGCCGGGACGATGGCGTCCATGAACTGCAATGCGGCTGTGGGTGTTTTGGCCATCTGGTCTTCAAGCTTCCAGGCGGCGAAGCTCGAATGGCCGAGGAGTTTCGCCTTCTGCGCGCGGAGCTGAGCGAGACGGGCGATGGTGTCGCGGGTGTCGTTAGCGTCGCCGCGTTCGGTGCGGTTCCAGGAGTGCTCGAAGATCGACTGACGCGTGGCCCGATCGCTGAGTGAGACGAGATCGGGCTGCTGGGTTGTGTTCTGGAGCGGAATGACGAAGCCTTCCAGTTGGCGGCCTTTGGCGGCTTGCGCGGCGGCCGCGATACGAGCCTCGAAAAGCCCGGCGAGCGCGGCTTTGTCCGTCGTGACGTAAGCACCTTCCTTGGTGGCAGCCAGGAGTTTGTTGATGAAGGTGTTCGAGAGTGAAGACGCCTCTTCGTTGAGCTTCCTGAGTTCAGCCTTGTCGGCTTCGGAGAGGTTCGCGCCGGCGTGTACGAACTGGTCGTAGTCGTACTCCAACAGCCGGAGAGACTCGGGATCGAGCTTGAGCGTGGCGCGCTCCTTGTAGATCGCGGCTACGCGCGCGAAGAGCTTCGTGTTGAGGAAGATGAAGTCCTGGTGGGCAGCGAGTTTGGGGGCCTCAATGGTTTTGACGTTTTGGAGGGCGGGGTTGGTGTTTGCCTCGGTGACTCCATCGAAGGCTGCCATAACGCGTTCGAGCAACCGGCCGCTCTTCTCCATGGCGACGATGGTGTTGTCAAAACTGGGAACATCGGGATTGTTGGCGATGACCTGGATTTCGGCTTGCTGCTGCGCCATGCCGGCCTCGATCGCGGGCTGGAAATCTTCATCCTTGATTTTGTCGAAAGGCGGAGCCTCGAAAGGCAGTGCACTGGGCGCGAAGAAGGGGTTCGCGGGGCCAAAGTCCGCGGCTGCGGCCAATGCGGGTTTGATGGAATCGAACGCGATGGCTCCGGCAACGATCAAGGTACTTAAGAATAACAGCATAGTTTTCGTGGTGCTGAGTCGAATAGAGTTTTTCATGGCTATGGGGATTCCTCGTCTTCCCAATTGTAACGGCGAGTGGGCTTCGCGGAGTACCGCAGGGATGCCGAGACGCCAGACTCGTCCACTCATAAGCAGCCCCATTATCGGTACTCCTTAAGAGAATCCAACGCCTGGGCAAATGCCATGCCGAGGGTTCTTTGGCAAGTACTCAGGGATTAAGCACGTAGTTCGAAGCAACCTCGCGAAACGCAGCCAACTGCTTCGTCCGGGTGACCTCGTCCCAACCCAGTTCTGAAGCCATCAAGTCCGCGACAGCGGGCGCCATCGCGACGGCTGCGCGCGCATTCAAGAACAGCGCGCGCGTGCGTCTGGCGAGCGCGTCCTCCACGGTGCGGGCCATTTCGTGCCGCGCTGCCCAGATCACCTCCGCCTTCACGTAGGGCAGCGCCGCATGCAGCGGTTCGCTCAGTCGAGCGTCAGTCTCGATGAGCTTGCGAATCTCGCACGCATCCGAACCATAGACCGCCAGCGAGCCCAACTCTTTCGCTGCATCTTCTTTCGCAGCATCGTGGAATCCGTGAATGCGCAGATGGTGCGTCACGCATGGCTTTTCCGGCAACTGCGCGAGCGTTGCCGCCTGATTGACACAATCCTCGGCCATATGCCGATACGTCGTCCATTTTCCACCGCAGACCGTGACCAGGCCGGAACGATCGATGTGGATGACGTGATCGCGCGACAAGGCAGCCGTGCTCGTTACTCCCGTCGCTCGTACCAGCGGCCGAACGCCCGCGAATACGCTCAACACATCGCCGCGGGTGGGTGTTTTCGTCAGGTATTGCCCGGCGGTCGCGAGGATAAATTCGATCTCCTGCTCCATGGCGACTGGCTCCAGCGTTGCGGCAGCAATTGAAGTGTCGGTGGTTCCGACCAGCGTGTGACCGTGCCACGGAATCGCGAATAACACCCGGCCATCGCCGGTGTGCGGAACCATGACCGCGCTTTCACCTTGCAGAAAGCTCGAATCGAAGACGAGGTGAATGCCCTGGCTGGGAACGATCAGCCGCGTGGCGGCCGGCTCCGCCTTGAGCCGAAGCAGATCGCTGAAAGCGCCGGTGGCGTTGACCACAACCTTGGCGGCGGCCCGAAATTCGTCGCCGGTTTCGACATCGCGTGCGCCGACACCATCCACAAATCCCTGCGCGTCCTTCGTCAGTCCCGTGACTTCGACATAGTTCAGCAACGTGGCGCCCTGCTCGAAAGCCGTGGCCACCATGTGGATGAGCAGGCGAGCGTCGTCGAATTGTCCATCGTAATAAACTGCGCCGCCGCGCAGGCCTTCGGTCTTCAATGTAGGCAGATGTTCGAGCGTCTCTTCTCTTGAGAGCATGCGCGACGTGCCAAACCCGTATTTGCCAGCCAACAACTGATACAGCTTCAGGCCGAGACCGTAGAATGGAGCCTCCCACCAGTCGTAGTTCGGCACGACGAAGCGAAGATCGTGCACCAGGTGGGGCGCATTTTGCAGAAGCAGCCCGCGCTCCTTGAGCGCTTCCATGACCAGCCCGATATTGCCCTGCTCCAGGTAGCGCACACCGCCGTGTGCCAGCTTGGTGCTGCGGCTGGAGGTGCCTTTGCCGAAATCGCTCTGCTCGAGCAGCAGCACATCGTAGCCGCGCGACGCCGCATCGATGGCAACGCCGACGCCGGTCGCTCCGCCGCCCACGACAATCATGTCCCAGGCTTTGGGATGCGCTTCGATGCGCCGCCACATGTCGGCTCGATTCATAGCTGCACTCTTTGCCAATCGGCAGGATAGCGTGGGCCAGACGCGAGCCAAAGTCACGAGCGGGGTTCATCGCGTATCCTGTCGGTCCGACCAGTTACGGCGATTCCACCCAGTCGAACGAGCGCGTCACCGCCTTTTTCCAAAAGTGATAAAGCCGCTCGCGAGATTCTTCATCCATCTCGGGCTGCCACTGCCGATCGACCGACCAGTTGGCGACGAGTTCGTCGGTATCCTGGAAGAAACCGACTGCCAGTCCGGCAGCATAGGCAGCGCCCAGAGCAGTGGTCTCCTTCACCATCGGACGAACCACCGGCTTCGCCAGAATATCGGACTGGAATTGCATCAGCAGATCGTTCACCACCATGCCACCGTCAGCACGAAGGACATCAAGCGTGATGCCTGAATCCATCGCGATGGCATCGACCACCTCGCGGACCTGGAACGCGGTGGCCTCGAGCACAGCGCGGGCGATGTGTCCTTTATTCACGAAGCGAGTCAAGCCGGCAATCACGCCGCGCGCGTCATCCTTCCAATAGGGCGCGTACAAACCGGAGAACGCGGGAACGAAGTAGACGCCGCCATTGTCACTTACGGTTCGGGCGAGCGCCTCAATGTCTGAACTCTTTTCAATAAGGCCGAGATTGTCGCGGATCCATTGCACCAGCGCGCCGGTAATTGCGATGCTGCCTTCCAGGGCATAGCATGCCGGCTTCGCGCCGAACTTATACGCCAGCGTGGTCAGCAGACCGAAGTTCGAGAACACTGCTTTTTCGCCAGTGTTCATCAGCATGAAGCAGCCGGTGCCGTAGGTGTTCTTCGCTTCGCCTGGCTTGAAGCAGGCCTGGCCGACCAGAGCGGCTTGCTGATCGCCGAGATCGCCGCTGATCGGGACTCCCGCAACGGCCGACACGTGCGCAGTGCCGTACACTTCGCTGCTCGAAACAATCTGCGGCAGCATCTGGATCGGAATACCGAAATCGTTCAAGATTTCCCGATCCCACTGCAGCGTGTTGAGGTTCATCAGTTGGGTACGGCTGGCATTGGTCACGTCGGTCACGTGGACTCCGCCGTGCGTCCCACCGGTGAGATGCCAGATCAGAAACGTATCGATATTCCCAAACAGCAGATCGCCGGCTTCAGCTTGTGCGCGTGCCCCCGCTACACTTTCGAGAATCCAGCGAATCTTGAGGCCACTGAAATAGGTGGCGAGCGGAAGCCCGGTCCTGGCGCGGTAGCGATCCTGTCCGCCAAACGCAGCGAACTCGGCTACCGCTGGAGCCACGCGCGTGTCCTGCCAGACAATCGCGTTGTAAACGGGCTTTCCACTTTTCTTGTGCCAGACCACTGTGGTTTCGCGCTGGTTGGTGATCCCGATCGCAGCCAGATGTTCCGGCAGCAGCCCGCGAGCTTCCATTGCTTCCCGGATGACACCATCCGTGCGTCGCCAAATTTCTTCTGGATCGTGCTCGACCCATCCCGGTTTCGGATAGATCTGCTCGTGCTCTCTTTGAGCTGAACTCACGATGCGTCCGAATTGATCGAACACTATGAAGCGCGAGCTTGTCGTTCCCTGATCAATGGCGCCAATGTAGCTTGCCATCGTTGGGCTTCCTCCTTTATATAGGCAGCGGTTTCCCCTTCGGCGGTTGCCATCATATGCGCACTCTGGATATTGGCCCCTTGCGGTCGGTTTGCCGGCATGGACAACGCACAACGCCCCGGAGGGATTTTAGTCGCGGGCTGCAGTTCGGGCTCCCAAAGGGCCATTTGGCCCGAAACCAGTGCCCTCGCCGCCTGGTCACAGTCGGCAAGCTAGTAGGATTACACGGGTTAGTCGCCATGGCAGGTCGGAAAGTAACTCCCGGGTAATACCGGGCGGATTCTCGTGTAACTGCCAAATAGCACAAAGGTGGCCTGTAACCAAAAGTGGATTTGTGACATCTTACACATATTGCTGTGAGGTTTGCTGCCCCGGCAAACCAGGGATGTGGGGCTCCGTTGAAGCGTCTGGGCAAGGTTATCCGTTCTGTGCAAGCCTTCGGCCGCGAACTGTCCCGCAGGCCGAGTGCGACCGAAGCGAAGCGCATACCCGCGATTGGTGTCGCCCTGGGCGGAGGCTTTGCCCGCGGCGTCGCGCACATTGGTGTTCTCAAAGTCCTCGAAGAAGAAGGCATCCCGATTCGCATGGTTGCGGGCACCAGTGTAGGCGCAATCATGGGCGCCGCGTATTGCAGCGGACTTACCATCGCGGAACTGGAAGAAATCGCCCACAAAGTTCGCTTCACCACCTTCGCGCGCTGGACGCTCTCGCGCTACGGCTTTGCCTCGAATGACCGCATGGTCTCGTTTCTGAGGCGCATTTTAAAGGTGCAGACATTCGAAGAATTGCGTATCCCTCTGGGCGTGACCGCAACCGATTTCAACACCGGGAGAGGAGCGGTTTTCACCTCTGGTTCGATCATCGATCCGGTGCGGGCGAGTTGCGCTTATCCCGGGATGTTCCTGCCGGTCGAGATTCAAGGGAGCTGGCTGGTGGATGGCATGCTCTCCTATCCCGTGCCGACGCGTCCTCTGCGCGAAATGGGCGCGGAGCGCGTGCTGGCCGTACAACTGAAAGGACAGTGGTCGAAGACGACCGCGCCCCGGCATTTCTTTGACGTGATTGGGCAGTCGTTCGCCATCGCGCAGGACATGATGAGTGAGGTGTGGAGAAGCGCGGCCGACGTCGTGATCGAGCCCGATGTCGCTGGTTTTGACTTTGACGACTTCAAGCGCGCGGACGAATTGATCCGCGTAGGCGAACTGGCCATGCGCTCGGCGCTACCGGAAGTGCGAAAATGGCTGGAAGCTCCGGCGGAAGCATCCGCCCCTCTGAAAGCGCCTGCGCTGATTGCAAGACCAGCGCCTATGCCAGCGGACTGAAACCGCGAGCCGTCACGGTTCGGTTACGCCAGCGCTCGGAAATCAGTTCACCGGAGCAAGCGCCATGCGAACGACCTTCGAGTGAGCTTGTTCCACCTGCCGCGTAGATCAGACCTGAAGCACTGCTTCGGGGATGGTTCGGCCTCTCTGGGCGAGGAGAGCGTTCAATTTCTCCAGCACTGCAAACGCATCGGCTACGTAAAGCACATCTGCTTTCCCTCGCGCCCATCCGCAGTTCGGGTCGAGATTCACCGCGCGGCGTTCGTTGATGAAGCGCCAGCCCACCACATGGGGCTCCTCGCCATGGCAGCACGTGGACAAACCCTTGGGATGACGCGGTGTCGATCCGGTCTGGCCGACTTGGTTCAGATGGGTCATGAAGCCCAGCACCGTCTGACTCTCCCCGGTTTGATCGACCAGCGATTTGCTGCCGCCGAGCGAAGCACCCGAGGCGCGAAGGAAGCCAAGAATCAGCGTTTCCGCTTGATCGGCATGGGTCTTTCCATCGGCCTGCTTCTTGGTCCAGCCCGCGCCCGCGACCAACAGCAAGTCCGCGTCGGGCTTGATGGTTTGCGCGTCGCTCTTCGGAGCGCGAACGCCGCTGACGACCGTTCTGGTGGCGGCTTTCGGGAGTGTCACCGGAATCTGCTCGACCTTGGCCGCGCCGGGTGCCCCAGCCCAGGCCGCTTCGCAGCCGGACTCGAGCAACACGATCCAAGGCCGCGCGTCGCGACGAATAACCGCTTCGATGCGCTGGCGATAGTGCCAGCGCGTTGCGCACAGTTCGCCGTTGACGGTTTCGAGCGCGGTGACATGCGTGTCCACACATCCGTTCAGACGATACGCAACTCCCGGCAGAACGCGCATGAAACGTGAAGTTGCGGGCGCGAGAATCAGTTCGGCTCTCGCTGACCGGCAGATTGCTTCCGCCGCCGCTGCATCGCTCGCGTAGCGTGCGGTCGCAAAGTCAGGCCCAGCGACCGCAAGAATTCGATCGGCTCCGGCGGTTGCCACCGTCTCCGCCGCGGCCGTCACGTCCGCACCAATTAAACCGATGGTCAAGCGGGCGCCGAGCTGCTTCGTCAACTTCAAAGCAGCGCCCAGAACTTCATACGATATTTTGGGGAGAGTGTTGCCAGCTTCCGAAACGTGCGCCAGGAATAAAATGCTTTGTGGCATCAGAGTCTTGATCTCCGGATTTTGTTTTCTACTTGCCAATCCATTCCGCAATCTCTTGTGCGACCTGCTCAGGCGACAGGTCTTTGACCACCCGAGTCTGGCGCTGTTGTTTTGGAGGGGTCGCACTTACAAAGTGCAACCCACCAGCCGGCAGCGGCACGGATTTCGCCCGTTGCAGCGCCGGCATCACCGTGCGCATATTTGCCATTCCAACCTGAGGATTGTTGCGCGGCTCCGGCAGATTGCCGGTCGCCCAGCCGAACAACGCCGGCGGACCCGGGCAGACCGAAACCTGATGACGCCCACCTTCGATGCGCTCCAGAACTTCGAACGAACCGTCGGCTAGAACACTAAGCTGATCGACGCCTTGAAACTGGTCGAGAATCTCAAGCCGCTCTCCCACCAACTGCATGGTGGCGCCCGCGCCTCGTGAAGCCGATTCCCAACCGCCGAACAGGAGCAAGCGCGAGCAATCGAGACCGGGAATGCTCTTGATGGTTTCCGCGAGAAGCGCGGCCGTCGAGTGCGCATCGGCAAAACCGCTGGCGCTCGCGTCGACCGGAACCAGTTCAAAACTCACTCGCTGGGCAATCGTCATCATCACTTGCTGGAGTTTTGCTTTTGGCCCCACGCTCACCAGCCAAACTTTGCTTCCCGCGGCCTTGGATGCCAGGTTGGCGGCTTCATACAATGCGTGAGCCGCCCATGGATCCAGCACGGCGGGAAGCATCATTTCGTTCTTCAGCGCGGGACCGCTTGGAGTCTGAACCGGCTCCAGAGTTTGCAGCGGGTCGGGCACAACGCTGCCGCACACCACAATGTGAAATCCGTTTGTCATTCGAGTCCTGTCAATTTAGCAATGACGTTCTTCGTGCAGCGATCTTCGTGCAACGATCCGAGCTTGCCAATGGAGAGCCGGGCGTCCCCGCCCGGCGGGACGGGCGAGACGTCCGTCGCTCCACCCGTGATCAATTTAGCGCCGAGTGCAGTCCGCCCGCGCCGGCGCTAAATTCGATGTTTCCCTGCGCACCTTCACCATTGGCCTCGCAATTCCACAGGCACGCGCCACAGTAAACACATTTCTCGCGATCAAAGGCGGGCACTGCATCTTCGCCGCGGGTGATCGCCTGCCCCGAGCACATCTCCACGCACAACTTGGTCTCACAAGCGCGGCAGAATTCAGGACGACGTAAGCTCACGTGATTGGCATAGCCCGGCGGCGCCTGCACGCTTCCGCCCATGAGCAGCGCGTCCTGGTGTGAGATGAGCAGTTTGCCATCCATCGGAATCTGCGGCCAGCCACAGCGGTCCATGATCCGGTCGTGCAGCGAAGTGCCTTTGGCGGCGCATTCCTCCTGCATCTGCTTCAGTTCGACCGCTGAAATCCGCGATCCGTAAGCTTCCTCAAGCGACGGCAACTGGCGGGATGATGCACGCGCGGCTGGCGTGACCCGCCCGCCGGTCAAGCCCGCGACGGCCATGCCGATCATTCCCGTGACGACGCCCCTCTGGAATCCATTGCGCGAGTCGGCCGCGATCTTCGACTCGTCATCGACCCAGCTCTCCCGGCGGCGGCGCACGTAAGTTGCTTCAAGATTTTCGCGAGTGAATGCGCGCTTGTGCTCTGCTAATTCGATGACCGCTTCCGCCAGTAGCACACCTGTGGTCCAGGCCTCATCCACTCCCGATCCCGCAAGCACGTTCGTGCTCCCCGACCCCTCGCCGATGCGGGCATAGCCGTTGCCCACAAGATATGGCTCGCCGTGACGGCCCGATTCCTGCAGAGATTTCGCTCCCCACGACTTCAGCGCTCCGCCCTCGAGATAACGCCACAAATAAGGATGAAGCATGAAGTGTTGCAGGTAGCGATACGCCGTGCGTACCGGACTGCGGAACCACGACGGAACAAAGATGCCAACCGAAGCCAGTCTTTCGGGATGAACATAGAGAAACCCAAAAATTTCCGGCTCCGGGAATCCGATGGTGTGCAAGACCGTGCCGGGATCGAGTCCACTATCTTCGCGGAGTTCGACGACCATCTTCATGCCAAGTGCCCATTCGCGGGACTCGTGGCCTCGCGGCATTCCAATCTGCGCGTCTATCTTTCGTCCGACTGCTCCGACCGGGCCGTCGCCCACAACCGTCAGCGCAGCGAGCAGGTCCATGCCCGGCGTGAAACCGGCATCGGGATGGCCTTGAAGATCGGTCCCCTGATCGGCGAGCCGCACACCTGTGATCGTGTCTCCTTCAATCGTGTTTTTTTCAATCAATGGTTCGGCGACCGGCATGCCCGGCCAGATCTGAACCACGCCGGACGCTGCGACTTGATCGCTGACCCACTGATTGAATTGACCAAGCGACAGCACGAGGCCATCGTGTTTCCGCATGAACGGAGGGGTAAAAGGTAGCTCGAACGCTTCATGCTTCACCCCGAAGATGAAACCAAGCGAGCGCAACACGCGGTCGGCAGCCTTGAACGTGAAAGGTCGGAGACTCGACCGCCGGCTTGCTTGCAAAGGATCGAGCAGGTAAACAAGCTTCTCCTTCTTCACCGCTGCCGACATCGGGATCTCGGTAAGATCCACGCCGGGAAAACTGCCGCGTATTCCACGCGCCCGCGTGACCGCGCCGGAGACTCCAAAGCCCAGCCCGTCGGCGCGTTCGTAGCAGATTACCTGCAGCGGCAAGCCGGGAGAGTTTGCGCTCTCCAGCCGCACCGAGCCATCGGGATTCAGCAAGCTACGGCTAAGCGTCGTCAGGAAGCCGCCCATCGCAGGACCAAAGCCCACGCAGGCAATGTCGACGGTCATCTGCTGCCGCTCGATCTTTTGTTGATCGATCTTTTGTGGCTCGAGCGCGGCGGCCGGTTCTTGGGAATCGGCGCTCATGCAGGGTAGTCCAGCGCCTCGGGAATCATGAGCTTCGAAATCGCCTCGGCGGCCCGGTCTTTCGATAGCCGGCAGCCCGTGAGGCAGGTGGAGAGCTTCGTTTGCAATGAGAGAAACTGGTCAGCTCCATTGCACTTCGCACATGGCCCAGCTTTTTTCGGATGCGAGCCATCGTTTCCGATGACATCCAAGCCGTAGGAACCTATGCCCGGAATGATGCCCTCAAGAGAATCCAACTCATCCTGTTGGTAGCAGCCGCGGTATCCCGCTTCGTCCCACGCGGGGTGACGGTTATATCCGAAAACCAACTCCGCGCAGATGCGCGCCACTTCCCCACTGGCCCGCGCCGACTGCACGTGGCACAGGTCGGTCATAAAGTTCACCAGGCCAGCCAGCCCTTCCGCAACGGCCGGGTCGCTCGGTCCGCGCTGCTCCAGTTCGATGGCGTCGAGAATCTGGCAGCGCGCCGCGAGCAACCAGCAGAGCGCGTCGGCCAGCGGGAACGTCACACCCTGACGCGCACTCTGGTAGAGACGGCCGCCGTCAGCATCGGTCGAGTGCTGCAAACGCTCGAGCGTCCACAACCACATTCCCATGGCCGTGGCCAGCGCACATGCGCCGGTGCCCGGACGCTCGCTCGCGATCCCGCGCATCTCCCTGATCCACGCCTGGAACTGCGCCCGGAAAAGCGGGTTCGTCATGGTGATGGAAAGTTGGCGCCGTTGCACGGCTTCCGGTCCCTCGTAGGTCGCTTCCAGTTGCGCGTCCATCCACTTGTTGCCGAGGAAGCCGGGGCAGTCTTCGGTGATGCCGTAGCCGCCCATCAGGCTGACCGCTTCGCGCATCATCTGTGCGCCCCAACCGGTGTTCCACAGCTTGGTTGCGGGGCAAAGAACGTCGGCCAGCGAGTCCAATAAAACGAAACGCAGAAGCGGATCGGATTCCAGTTGCGCTCGCTTGGCGTCGTTGTCAGGCGCGCCGGCTGGCAAGCGGACGAGATCGGCCGCCCGTTCCGACGCTTCGCGTTGCAGTTTCGCGCGCGCTCTGGCGCTGGTGACTCCCTGCGCCGCCAGCAGTTTGTCCGCCTCGCGCTCTAGCGGATCGAGTTCATCAAAGGCCCGCGCCGCCGCAAATCCCAGCGACGCGCCAGCCTCGCCGGTCGCCCACACGTCCACCAGTCGGTGCAGCGCGTCTTCGCGGGCCTGCAGCCCGAGTTCGTAACGCACCGATCCTGGCGTCGCTGTCTCCGCGCCACGGAACCGCCCGCGCTGATAACGTATGACCGGCTCGACCGCAGAAAGCAATTTCGCCGCCGTCATAATGCCCACGGTCACACGCGTCCGGCGAAACACGGCTTCAATGACCTCGCTGTGGTTGTAGCGCGGGACGATGACGCCGTCCTTCACGTCGTAGCCGCCGACGATGCGGCTGGCCGGAATGCGCAGGCTGAAGATCGGATCGCCAGTCGAAGAAAGCTGATGCACCAGCTTTCGCGTGGGCGTGCCGCGATCGAATGTGCCGGGATCGTCTTCTTCCAGGATCACCATGCAGCTTCCCTTGATGCGCTCGTCGCCCGAATCCACCGCCGCTGTCACAAAATTGGCAAACCCAATATTCGTGATGAAGCGGCCGCGCTTTTCCACCTGCAGCGTCGGCTCTTCTCCCTCTTTCCACTCGGCGATGCGGATTTTTCCGTTAAGCATGCCGGTATCCACGCCGACATAAGGAATGGGCTCGGTCAGGCAGAATGCTCCCCGCCAGGGTTTGCGATCCTCTCCCGGCTGCGGCGGCGCGGCCAACTGCATATACTTGGTCTGCTGCTCCGGCGTGCCGCGCTCGTGAATCGGCGCCAAGGCCAGACAGCCGGCCAGACTCGCGGTTGCGGCCCCGCCGTCCACCCAGGCCAGTTCAAAGGCTACCAGCGCTAGCGCCAGGTTTTTCGGGCCCGCGATGAATCCACCCTGCTCGGGATCCATGAAGACGCCCGTGATTCCGGACGAATCGAACGCCTCCAGCAATTCGGCCTTGGCCGGCGTCCACTCATGCGAATTGCGCCCGCCGCTCGCCACCAGTCGCGCCACCGGACCGCGGGCCACGGATCGTGCCGACTGCACCAGCATCTGCAGGTCGTAGCGGTCGGCGAATCGCCATTGAATCTGGCGCGCGGCATCGGAAGGAAGCGTCCGCAACAGTTCCGGCTTAATGGGGGTGGCAGTGGAGGCCATGGCGTTGCTCCTTTGCGAGTGGTCTTGCGAAGTGACTCCTCCGATTCTGCCGTGGCATGACCGTCCAGTCTGTGATGTACGTCATGAGGGGCTGTGACCACGGCACACCCACGCAAGCCGCGCAGTTGCCGTCAGGCGGCAAAATGGCGAGTGGCTATCGGGAGAACGAAGATTTGTATCAGCTATGCCTTCAGGCATACCGCAAGTGCCGTGTTATGAGAACGCCTTTAGGCGCTGGTTTGGGGCGCTGGACTTTTGCCTGACGCTGCTAACTGTCGGCAATGTCCCGGCACAGCCGGGCAACGCTATTGGCAAGATGGTTGGCCTCAAGATTGCGCTCCCGGGGAATGCGAGTAATCGCGAACTCCAGGCTCCGAGCCAGTTTGCGACAGACCCAGTTCAAAGAATACAGTCTCGAACTGCGGCAGGCATATTCGCCGCACATTTGACGCACCACCACGTCGGAATCCGAATAAACATGAAGCGAAAGCGCTCTCCGATCCAAGGCACACTGCAGAGCTTCCAGCAGCGCTACGTACTCGGCTACGTTGTTGTCCTGCCAGCCGATCCACTTGGCAATGCGGATGCAGTCTCCAGCAGAATCTTCGACGATGACACCGATACCAGACGGTCCAGGACTCCCGTGGGAACTGCCGTCCACGTAGGCTACCAGGTGGCACATGTCATTTCTCAACACCCTGACAACACCATGCGGGAAAGCGGCCACCGCGTCAATAGTCTTCCATGGTTCTTTTGCGTTCATCTCGTGAAAAGATTTTCACAGGCCGGCAAGATCGGCGCTGCGGCGGATTCCCTCGCTTGTCCCCAAAAGCCTATGTCGCGGTTCTTTTTATTTCCCCACGCTTCTTGCCCGCCGATCCGCAATCTGTCTTACTTGTTCCAGGCGCGCATCCGCGGCACCCATCGGCGGACGTTCCGGCAGTATTCTTCATAGTCCGCGCCGAACTTTTTTCGCAAGTGCGGCTCCTCGTACAACAACACAAACAAAACCACACCGAGCACAATCACGCACGCCACTGCGATTGCGACCTGGTTCGCAGTTCCAAAGACTACCCACAGCCCGACCCACCCCGCGATGAACCCCAGGTACATCGGATTCCGCACGTATCGATAGAACCCCACCACAACCAGCCTCTTCGGCGGAGCAACTGGCACCGGCGTCCCGTGTCCCGTCCATCCGAAGTCCCACACGCAGCGTAGTGCCACCGCAAAACCAAGCACTGAGGGCACAACCGCAATCCAGCGCCATCGCGCCGCACCCGTGGTGTCCACGTGAAAACCCAGCCACGACGGCAGCAACCAGAACCACAGCGTAAAGAATGCAGCGCCCACGGCCAGGGAAGCCACGGTTGCCGGCCAATGCGCGCCACGATCTGCATTTCCCCCGGTTCCAATCTGTCCGTTCGTCATGAACGCCTCCGCCAACACCGAAGTATGGGCCCATACTTCAACGCCCGCAACATAGGTCGCTTCACAAGAGCAACTGAATATTGCGCTTCTCTGGGCGAGTCACACAGATGAGTGATTCAAATCACTGACCCAAAATGCTGATCCGGGAGATAACCGTTACCGTCACATCCCGGGTTGCTACCGGCCGGAAGAAACGTTGGAACCACAGTGAGACAGGTGGAGAGGAGACAAACCGGCTATCGCGCATTCATGCACTAATTCTTAGTCTTACCATTTGGCAGCGCGCAACCGTCGGCTTCGTTCTCAGCTCTTCCCGTTCCCATGTGGCTCCACGGATAAAACAAAACTCAGGTTCACGAGAGTATTTCCGGCCTCGGGTAATGCCTACGCTCAGGAAGGCGCTAATGTCCAAGCATCCAACCATTGCCGAACACCTGGAGGCTAGCGGAGTCTCCCGGAGAAGCTTCCTCCAGTTATGCAGCATGCTGATGGTCACCGCACCGGTAGGACTGGCGCTTACCAGCAAGAGCTCGGTCTTGCAGGTGGCGGAGGCGATCGGCAAGACCAAGCGGCCGTCGGTGATCTGGCTGCATTTCCAGGACTGCACGGGATGCACCGAAACTTTGCTGCGTACCTCGGCTCCCGATGTTGCTCACCTGATCCTCGACGTTATTTCCCTCGATTACCACGAGACCCTGATGGCTGCCTCGGGCGCACAGGCCGAAGCGGCGTTGCGCTCCGCCATCGCCGACAACGCCGGCAAATATGTGCTGGTGGTGGAAGGCGCGATTCCGACCAGGGATGACGGCGTCTACATGGAACTGGGTGGCCGGCCAGGAGTTCAGGTGGTGAGAGAAGTTGCCGCCCAGGCGGCCGCGGTGATCGCCATCGGTTCCTGCGCCTCGTGGGGCGGCGTGCCCTCGGCCGACCCCAATCCCACGGGCGCTGTAGGGGTTGATTCCGTCATCTCGGGCAAACCGATCATAAACCTCCCCGGGTGCCCGCCCAATCCTTACAACCTGGTAGCCGTTGTTCTGGAATATGTCACCATGGGCAGGCTGCCGGAGTTGGACGAGATCCGGCGTCCGAAGTTTGCCTATGAGCGTGTGATCCACGAAAATTGCCCGCGGCGAGCGCACTTTGACGCCGGCCGGTTTGCGGCTGCGTTCGGCGACGAAGGGCACCGCATGGGCTGGTGTCTTTACAAGCTCGGCTGTAAGGGGCCGGTTACCCATGCCGCCTGTTCCACCCGCCACTTCAATGAGATTCCTAATGTGTGGCCCATCGGAATCGGAGCACCCTGCATGGGCTGCACAGAAAAAAGCGTGCTTTGGCGAATGGGTACGTTCGAAACCGTCCCCATTCATCTGGCGACTCCACCCGATACTTACCCGCCCATTTACAGTGCCGCCGGAGGAATCAAGGTAGGCGCGGCGGCATTGGTGGGCGCGGTGGCCGGAGCCGTCGGCGGCGCGACCTGGGTTGCCTCGCAGCGTTTCCAGAGCAGCAACGAGGCCGGCGTGGCACGAGTCAATGTCGATCGCGCTCACGCGGAAAAACTCAAAACGCCAGTCGATAAGCCGATCGACAAGAAAGAGGACTGATGTGGCCATCACGCGGCGAGAACTGATCTCGAGCATCGCCAAGGCCGGAGTGCCGGCGGCCGTGGCCATCACCGTCGGCGCCGAAACCCTGCAGGCAGAGACCGAGAACATTCCCGTCCCTAGCGCCGCTGTCGGATTGCTCTATGACGCCAGCATCTGCATCGGTTGCAAAGCCTGCGTGGCCGCTTGTGCCGAAGCCAACGACACGTCGCCCGACACCCGCGGCGACGGACTGCACCAGTCGCCTTCGGACCTCAACGATGTCACCCGCAACATCATCAAGTTGTACAAACCGGAGGACGGCTCTGCTTCATCTTTCGTGAAGCGCCAGTGCATGCAATGTCTCGATCCCGCTTGCGCGGCCGGCTGTCCCTTCCAGGCTCTGCACAAGGAACCGGAGTCCGGCATCGTGCGTTGGACGGCCGAGGAATGTATCGGCTGCCGCTACTGCACTATCACCTGCCCGTATCACATCCCGCGTTTTCAGTGGCAGGGGTACAACCCCCGCGTGACCAAGTGCGAGTTGTGCAGCCACCGGCTGGAGAAAGGGCTGAAGCCGGGATGCACCAGCGTTTGTCCCACCGGCGCCGTGATCTTCGGTCCGCGCACAGTCTTGCTGTCGGAGGCCAAACGCCGCATTAACGACAATCCCGGCCGCTACTATCAGGAGCGCGTCTACGGGGAAACTGACAACGGCGGCACACAATGTCTGTACCTCTCGCGCGTTCCCTTCGACAAACTCGGTCTGCCTGACCTGGGACCGGAGTCGGTGCCCGCCAGAACTCTGCGCTGGCAGAGACGCCTTTATCAGTACTTCGCGCTGCCCGCGCTGTTGTATGTCGGCTTGGTGCAGGTGATTCGCAAGAGCTTGAAGGGTTATGAGCAGGAAGCCCATGAACGTGAAAAAGAAACCGGCTTAAGGGCCCAACTATGAGGGCGCAAATATGAGCACGGCAACCACAAGCAGCGCGCCGGTCACTAGCAATAACAATAACAACAATAATGAGACTCGCTGGGAGCGGGCCGTGCCCGTGTACGGTTTCCCCGTGGTGAACCGGTTCTTTCTCGTGCTGGTGGCCATGACTCTGCTGGCGTTTGCGTTAACCGCTTACCGCGAACTTGCGGGTCTCGGTCCGGTCAGCGGAATGAACGACGCGTTTGGATGGGGGATTTGGAAGACGTTCAACGTGATGGTGCTGACGGCGCTCGGTTCGGGCGCATTCGCGGTGGGAATTGCCGCGTGGGTGTTCCGCCGCAAGCGCCTGCATGCGCTGATGCGGATGGCCCTGCTGACCAGTTTCCTGGCTTACGCCTGCGGTCTTCTTTTGCTCGGCATCGACGCTGGCCGCCCGTGGAACTTCTATTGGATCGTTTTCCCCTGGAAATGGAACATGCACTCGCCGTTGGCAGAGGTTGCCATCTGCATGTCGATCTACGCCATGATCCCCCTCGCACTCGAAAACATTCCGCCGGTGCTGGAGCGGCTCTGGTACTTTGATTCCCGCCTGCGTCCTGGAGTGGAGCGAATGGAACGCGGTCTGCACAAATTTTTTCCCTGGATCATTGCCGCCGCCTACCTCTTGCCGGGCATGCACCAATCGTCGCTGGGCGCGTTGATGCTGCTGGCCGGAGAACGAGTCCATCCCTTGTGGCAGACAA